>Ga0325405_1003993_pt1 | contig 15154 bp, 5 predicted proteins | sample PopdelMetagenome_21_FD_205663 | JGI IMG/M metagenome (GOLD analysis project Ga0325405, IMG submission 205663) | Populus deltoides microbial communities from Bellville, Georgia, United States - Xylem-Control-R2 | ecosystem: Host-associated > Plants > Phyllosphere > Stem > Wood/Secondary xylem... | reverse complement strand
AATGTAACTTCCCCTAAGCTCTAAAGGAGGTTTTTATTTTTCGACAGCGCATGCTGGTGGAGCAACAACGATGTGGCTCCAATAACCCACTCTTCTTTCCTTTCTTCTCCTCTCTCTTTTCTCTATCCTCACCTTGGTTTTCCCACTTAGCTTTGTCCAAATCAGTAGAGTATAATTTTTCTTTATGTCAAATGTGGTTTTCATTCTTTTTATTGTGATTTTTTGTTTTTATTTTCAATTCCAACCTTCAACATTGAGTGAGAATTGAGTTTTGTAATTTTTTTCTGTTTGATTCTTATGGGGTAATCTTGGTCTTATAACCAGGGTCGCGAGTTTGGAAGGTTAGCTCGGGTTGACCTGGATTTTTTTTTTTGTTTTTTTAAATTTATTTTTTTCTCAATTTCATCATTCAATATTTAGTTGGTTGGGAATTGAATTTCATATTTTTTTTCTATTTTCTTTCTATGGTGTTATCTCGATCTTATGACCTGAGTTGTAGGTTTGGTTGGTTAACCTAAGTTGATTCAGGCTTTTTTTTGTTTATCTAGTAGTGATTTTTCTTTTCAATTTTATCCTTTAATATTTGATTTGTTGAGAATTGTGCCTTTTTCTTTCACACTTGTTTATATGGGGTAATTATGTTCTCATTACTAAGGTCGTGAGTTAGGGTTTACACGTGTTGACTTAAGTTGTTTTTTTTTCTCTCTTTTTAAAATTGAATATTTATTTTTATTTTTATCCTTCAATATTTGACTGATTAGGAATTGAAATTCATAATTTGTTTCAATTTATTTTTTATAGGATTATCATGTTCTTATGACCTAGGTCGCGAGTTTCGCAAGTTAACTAATGTTGACATAGTTCAATTTAATATATTATCATCTCAATATTTTTTTTTTAAAAATATTATCCAATATATCACCAACCCAATATTTAAAATATGTGTTGTATAATATGTATTAGGTTTTGAGTTCATGATTAAATATATTTTTTACTAGAAAACATATTATCAATATCTTTATATTTTTTATGTTTTAAAAAAATTAATTCCATCCGTAAATGGCCTCTAATAAAACATTATTATTTTTACTTTTTTTTTAATAACAAAACACCCAATGCATGGATAATTGGGTGTTATCATACGTGTGCGTGTGTGTATAAAATAGAAACGTCTATGTTTTTACTTGACAAAATAAATTCATCAAAGAGCTATGATTTAAAACCACCCTCCTTTGTCCTACCCTTTTTAGTATGATTTAGAGTGTGGCCGGTAGTGTGGTAGTGATTGCTTTTTAAATAGTTTTTCGTGCCAAAATACATGCCAATGATGTTTTTTTATTTTTTAAAAATTATTTTTAATATCAGCATATCAAAACGATTCAAAAAGTACAAACCACACTTAATTTTAACAAAAAAAATTTAAAATTTAATTAAATACAGGTTCAACCGCAGAACCAAACAGTCTTTTAAAGTTGGTCATCGTTGACCAGCTTTGAGAGGTGTTGAGTGGCGGAAAGCAAAACGAGGCATGTGGACAGTGATGATGAAGCACCAAAACAACAATGCTCTGACTGCCAACAGACCAATATATGCTCACATGCACTTGTGGGTGGTGGTGGTTGACTATATTTCTTTATTAAGTCAAACAAAACTATAAATAAAAAGAATATACAATATCATATTTATTAAACAAAACAGCAAGATTGATGGATGGACAAAATAGATAAGCATCATGCTGAGTATAACATAGAAAATTCAATTTGCATCCAACAACGGTTGGTGTAAAAACAATTTAAGTTGGACGCGAGTCGAACAATAATATCAAATACAATCAAGAATTCATCAAAGCATTTATCATTTAATATCATAAAAATTTAAGGTTAGTGTAATGACCCGAACTTTTTATACAATTATTTTCTTTTCAATTGTCGTGTATATAAAATTTAAGGGTATTTTTTTCATGAAAATTATCTTTGATTCACTTTTTATTAATTTCACCCTCAATTATATTAAAACACATTTTGACATACATAAAAATTCATTTACAACTTTTTTATTGGACAGTAGAAGCTTTTATCCAATATAAAAAGCTAGATATCTCGACCGCACTCTATTTAGGATTGAGTTCTTCAAGAAAAAATACTTGAAGTACAAATAAAATCACACAATTATTATACAAAATTGTACCATTACAATCACTAATATTTGTCAAAAAAAAAAAAACCTCACATCTTTAACATGTTAAAGACATAGTAAATATTTGACAACTCCTTAGTTTAATACATTCTTTTTTCTTATAAATCCATTTTGACTCCCATTGTCTCATTTAAGGCTTACTAGTAGAAATCTTCAATTCCAAACATTAATACTACAATTCCCAACATGGCTCATTTGTATTATTTTAAAATCTCAAAAATTCCTTAAGCCTATTTATGGCTCATTTAAATTATCCATGATTTCCAATTATTTTTAATTATTATACATAACTCCCACTTGACAATATAATATCCCTCGTTGTTGTGGCCAAATTAATATTTAGTATATTGGATCAGCCACTGCGATTAATTTTAATTTTATTTTTTATTAAATTTTACCGTTATGGACAACTTATTTTTTTTTTTATTAAATTCTGTTGTTGTAGACAAATTCAAGGTCACGTAATAGATTATGTCGTTATAGTCAATTTAGTTTTCTCTTATTAAACTTCCACTATTGTCGTCTATTCAATTTTTCTTTTTAAACTTTGCCATTGTAGTCCCTTAATTTCTCATATAATAAATTTTGTCATTCCAGATAAATTCAAGGTCACGTAATAAATTATACTGTTACGATCAATTCAATTTTTTCTTATGAAAATTCTATTATTGCGGTCTATTCGATTTTGCTTTTTAAACTTTGCCATGGTAGTACTTTAATTTATCACATAATAAATTCCATTATTGCAGACAAATTCAAGATCATGAAATAAATTATGTTGTTACAGTTAATTCAAATCTCACATTTCCTTGTTTGATTTTCAATTGTTAAAATAAATTATAACAGCAAACAATACATTTATCTTTATCTAGATAGCTGATTTAGATATTTATTTCGATCAAGTCCCTGTCCAACTTGACTATCGTATCTTATTATCTTACAATTCATAAATCATGTCCTCATCCAAATGACTGACTTATATTTCTATTTAAATTAAGTAATTCTTTTTTTTTTTCTGAACACAATTTCAAAAATAAATGAAACATTAACAAAACGTACTTTAAATTATAGAAGTAAGGTGTCAGACATCTACATAATACTTCTGTCACGAGAGCTCCCCTATGGAAGTCCTAGCTACAAATGACTCTCCTGACATTAACAAAGGTATCCTTATCAATATAATAGCAAACTCAATCCATGAATTCATGACCATGCAAACAATAACATCCACATTCAAACATTTCCTTTATTCAATGCATACCAACTTCAACTCTAACACTATCAATCAACTTAGCATGCAATTTCTCTAACTCATACATTTAATTTAATTCAATCCCATTCATAATTACCATCGCACATCAAATATTTACAAAAATGCAAATTAAATCTATTAACCATAGTTAACTTCTTAAATCTTTCTAAATTCTCTAAATAAATTTTTTTACTAATTAAAGTAAAACTCATAATTTGCCATATTTTCTCCTGTATCTTTCTTAAATATGTTAATTCCAATGCCAAATATATAATACATATACCATGTCGATAATTGATCATTAAAATGGAAAAGGTCCCTAAATTCCATACATGGTTGTCCGCTTATAATTTAAGAAAGCTTATAATTTAAGAAAGACATGTCCTTTATCCAATTTTGTTTCATTCCATAATTTTTCTAAATTGTTAATGTCTCACGTGTGTGGCATCGCGACAATTGTTTTCCTGGACTGGGATCTTTATGGTGATGAGTGAAAAGAATAAGGAATTCTTGTCTTTTATTAGTAAAGAATTGATGGAGCCACCACTTGGTATTTTGGTCACTAGGAACCCTAACTGGTCTTAGAGTCTTGATTATGAGACCGGTTGTGTATAGGGAGGACGTATCAGCCCTAGTACTTCTTACTTAAGATAAGTTGCATTGTTTATTTGTTTGATATAAACTAAAGTTTTGTTGTGTTTTCTAATCTTTGGCCTGTCTAAGATTTTAAGAAAAGTCATCATCGGTAAGGAGATCTTTATCTTATCAGGTTAAAACCTAACATTTCTAATGTCAAAACATATTTTTTATATTTTTATTTTAATATCAGGAATACATCTTACGTATAAATTCATAATCCTTGATATTCAAACAAAAAAAATAATATTTCTGGTATTTTTAAAATATAGGTCAAGTTCTCATGAATTTTTAAATCCAAAACATACATGCAAAGATATCAACAAAACTATTTTTCTTGAATTTTATATTTAAAGATGCTAAATAATGCCATGTATTTTTTGTTTTTATTATTTATGCAAATATGATTTTATTTTTATTTTTGAGAGACTTGGTCATATATAAATTAAAATAAAAATTGTATTTTTGAAAGAAAGGTTTTTGTTGTTTTTATGGAAGGAAACTGATTTATTTAATATCAAAAAAGCACCATTGTCCCAAATTTACACAACAATAAACGTTGTCCCAAATTTCACAACATTATAGTAATTTTTTCAAAAAATATTTGAGGTTATAAATCGACCTTATGAGGTGTTTAAGGGTGTCCAAGAACTATTAGAATCAAGCCTGAAGATTGTTGAAGGTACATGAACAGTGATAGAAAGTTTTCAAAAATGGTGGAACAGTGGCGGCGCATGATCTCCACTCACCTTCGCCACTAGCAGCGCGTGGGTTCACACGCCATTGCTTTTGGAAGGCTAAAAACTAATGGATATGGAGTGGTTCCCTCTCTTTCTTGGTGAAGACCAACGTCACATGCAAAAGAAGCATAACCCACACAAATAATTGATTTTATCTTTTCATATCTATTTTTCTCTTCACAAATTTTATATCATTTTGAGAGAAAAATATGAGCTAACTAATAAAGATCCAAGGACTAGTATTGGAGATGGAGATCTGGTGGTGGTTGGTGTCATTTTTATAAGACAGGTCACGATGTTATGGGTTGTCATGGGTAAATGGGATAATAGGACACCAATTGCTCTGGTGGTGTTGTTGTGGAAGGAGCTCATAGTTTGGACATTGTTATTGTTGTGGTGGCTTTCAGTTGCGATCGATGAAGAAGCTTCTTCTGCTGTTGGCATTTATGGCTGTTGTTTGGTCTTTAAAGCTGTCAATGATGGCTAACAGGTCATTAAAGCTATTAGTGTTGGTTGGTTGAAGGTTTTTTTTTATGAAAATAGCGGTGGGTCTTGTTGTGAGATGGAGAGTTAAAATGGCTTGGTTTAATTCTAGAGGAGGAAACAAACCACATTGGCTGATGGTAGTTATTAATGGTGTTGGCGTGGCTTATTTTCTTAAGGAGTGACCTGATTTGGCTGAAAAGAAGGTCATTGGAGATTCTTGTTGGACTAGTGCTCTTTGGCTACTTTGGCTGGAAGGGAGCTGAGGTAGAAGAAGATGGAATGGATGACCAGTGAAGTTTGCCCAAGAGATGAGAGAAAAAGGTGGTGTTGTTATTGTCATAAGATGGGTTTCCAACTAGGAGATAGATTGAAAACAAAGGGATAATGTGGTGTGTTTGTTTAGGGGACCATGAGGGAGAGATGGAGGAGAGGCTGATTGTCTTGAGATAGGAGTCTTTGTTTTTTTTTTTTTAATTTTTAATTCTTTTAAAAAGATGCTGAAAATGCTAAAAACGATGCAAATACGTCAAAAATATATTTTCTTGGATTTTTATTGCTTTTTTCTTTTTATTTTTAATTTTTTCAAAAAAATAAGAAAAAAATGGGTCAAAATCAAGTTATGAAAATTGCCCCCTCTTTACAATACTTATGGTATAAAGTCTTGTAAGGGACTTTAGAAAGTAAGTTTGTAAAGAAAAGAAAATGGTGTTATGTACTAGAGCGTCAGCTTGCTGCGTGAAAATATCTAGGATTTTCATGAATGGTCTCTATTCGAGTGACTGGCCCGTGGTTTGTGTTTGGATAACCTGTCTGTGATTTTTGATTGGGTGACTTGCCCGTGGTCTCTAATTGGATGACTTGCCTATGGTTTGTGTTCGGGTAACCTGTTTATGATATGAAAAATATCTAGGATTTTTCACGAATGGTCTCTATTCAGGCAACCAACTCGTTCTTCGTGTTTGAGTAACCTGCCTGTGGTATTACAAATAACTATGAGTTTTCATGGATGTTCTTTGTTTGGGCGGTTAGCTTGTGGTTTGTGATTAGGGAACTTGCTCATGGTGAAAACAATATCTAGAATTTTTTATGAATGATCTTTGCTCAGGTAACCAGTCCCTAGTTTGCATCATGTAACCTGCCCGTGGTGTGAAAAATAACTAGAATTTTTCATTGATGGTCTCTGTTCAGGCGACTAGCTTGTGGTTTATGATCTGCTAACCTGCTTGTGATGAGAAAAATATTTAGATTTTTTATGGATGGTCTCTTTTCGGGCGACCAACTAGTGGTTCATGATCACATAACCTATCCATGGTGTGAAAAATATCTAGGATTTTTCATGAATGGTTTCTGTTCAAGCGACCAACCCGTGGTTCATGATTGGGTAACCTGCCTATAATGTTAAAAATATCTAGGATTTATCATAGATGTTCTCTGTTTGGACGACCAGCTTGTGGTCCGTGATTGAGTAACTTGTCCGTGACGTGAAAAATATATAGGGTTTTTCACGGATGGTCTCTGTTCGGGCGACCAGCATATAGTTCGTGATTGAGTAACCTTCCCGTGTGTGAAAAATAACTAGGATTTTTCATGTATGGTCTCTGCTCGAGCGACCAACCCATGGTTCCTGATCGGGTAACCTGTGTGTGGTGTGATTTTCTTGGCACTTCTTGATGACAGGGCTGACACTTGTCCTTTTTTGATGGAAGAGTTGGACTTCCTGATTATAGGGTTAATTGAGAGTTTCTGATAATAGGGTTAAAAATAGAGATTTCCTGATAATAAGGTTCAAATTTGAGATTCTTGATGACAAGGTGAAAACTAAGAATTCCTGATAATAGGGTTAAAATTGAAGATCTTGATGATATGGTTGAATTTGAGATTGATGATAGGGTTGAAATAGATTTCATAATGACAAGATTTAATATTGAATTCTTGATGATAGGGTTGAATGTGGGATTCCTAATAACAAGATTAAAACTGAAAATTCTTGATGATAAGGTTAAATTTTTTGGAGTTTTTATATTTATAGGGTTGACACCTATCCTTTATAATGGCAGGGTTGGACTTCTTTGGGGATTTTCCCTCGGAAAATTTATGCAAAAACATTATGCAATGATTTGGAATTAGATGACATGCATGCATCCTTACCTAATTGAAAATATAGCCCCCCTCTCTTGCTATATCTTTATTGCTTGATGGATAAGGTTTTGAATTTTTAAGATTTGGTCTTTCAACTCTTTAGCCCATATAGGTATTACCCATGTAGTCAATGTGTTTGATTGTTTAGCCTAGACCTTTAAGGAATAAAAAAAGATTTGCTTAGTTAATCGTTCTTTAAGAAATGACAAACTTTCTTAGCCATTATGTTGCCCCCTAATCAGATGATGCACCCTAAATTATGGTATGCTTGCTCAATTGCCCACTCATTTTATTTTGATGGAGAAGCCTCTATTATTCTCACTTCTCTAAAAGAGTTTATCAAATCATGTATTGCCAATGGTTATTGCAAATTTCCCTTAGCCAATCTATTTGTGTGCAGCTTTTAACATCTATCAAAATACACTCTTGTGATAGCATTTTCTTATATCATAACCATCTTTCAAATGGTAAACTAGACTTTTAGCCATGAAGATTCCCCCAAAGTATAGCATTACTCTTATTTGCTTATGGAGTTCATCAAGTAATCTACTATCTTTGAGAAATTTTTTTTTTTTTATCTAATCTAGCTGTGCTCATTCTTCTAATTATCATTAAAAGCACTTGTCATTATTAGATGTCATTCATAGCTTTAATGAATTTTGTTTAATCATCATTTGGTTATTGTTATCACAATGGCTTTTTTGCCCTCCTTCAATTATCTATTATCCCTCTTATGACCTACTACACCCCCAATTGCTCAACTTTCAAGGAGAACTCACAAGAAGTGGCAATTTCATTTCTATTAAGGTTTTTGCAAATTCGGTCAATGATTTTTTTTGTTTTAAAAATACTTTCTTGTTTTGGAATCAACTCGTAAATTTTGAGAATCATATGCATTCAAGTCTAATTGTTGTAAATAAATCATGAGATGTAAATTTGAAAGTGTTTCTTTAATTGTAACCATAGGACATGCCATTCAATACTAATGTGCATCTTTTGTGCGCTTTTGGTTGAGAATTGACATGGTAAAGTTTGAGATGAAGTGTTAGCTCAAAATTGGGTTGTCTATAGTTCAAATGAAGTTTTGTATTTGTAAAGACATAATCTGATGTAAGCTTAAAAAAATTGTTTTGAATTTCTTACAATTCCTAAGGGGTTTAATCTTTAGGAAAAGGATAATTTGATCATTTGTTAAGGAAAGATTGAAATTGGTAAAAGGTACATGATGAGGTGGCCTTTTATTTTTTAAGTTTCAAAGCAAGAGGCCCGATTAAAAACTCGAGTTATGTTTGAGAAAAAATTATCTCTTTTTTAGCACCTATTTTATCAGCATAAATAATAACGAATAACTTTGTTTACAATGTCATGTTTTTTATATAAAAAAAAAAGTTCTTTTGTATTTTGAGAATACCATTTATTGGTTTAATTTGTTTGTTTACTTAATTAGAAAGGACTTTTAAAAGACATGTAATGCAAGTTATGATTGCTGGCTATAAAATAAAAGGATTTATAGGCTCAAAGAATGTTTAAAGGTTCAAAAGACTTAAGATCACTACCACAATGTATTTTTTATTGTATTTATTTGATTCACCCTTTTTGATTGCTTTAATGGGGCATCTTCATTTTGTTTTGATCTTGGCTTGGTCATATTTGTCTTTCATTTGGGCATACCCCCCCAACATTTAGATTTATTGAGCTTTTTGGCTTTTTCATGACCTCTTTTTAGCCTTTGATCTTTAAATTTTTACCTGCCCCCAATGTGGGGTGTGATCTCAGTCAAAATCGACCATTGACTTTTGGAATTTTCATTTGCCTCCCAGTATGAAGTGTGATCTTAGTTAGGATTAGTTCTTGATTATTGGAATTTTCATTTGCCCCCTAGTGTTGGGTGTGATTCTAGTTAGGGTTTTTACAAAGAAAAACTTATTCAGGCTCAAATAGGGACCATAAGGAATATATTTTTAGAACATGAAGGGATAACAAAGATAGCCTTGCATCATTTCAAGTGCAAATGATTAGAACTAATAAATTTTGTTCTCTTCCCATGTAATGGTTTGAAACTTGCATAAGACCTATGTTTTTATGAATCAATGACTAGCAAATCGAACTATATGTGATTATGTATATAGCTAAAAATAGCCCAAGAGACATGGGACGTGAGTTTTTTATTTTCATGTCTTGGTTCAAAATTGTTTGGTCACCTCAAAATAAGAGTTGCTTGAATGATTTGTTTGCCACCTTACAAAAGGGTGTCTAAACATTGTTTTAAACAAACATCAAATTGTTTTTGAAATAAAAAAGCAAAAGCAGTTTTTTCAAAATTATTCTGGCAAAAGAGGTTTTTTAGAAAACTAATGTGGTCAAAATATTTTTAATAAAGCAATGGGATCAATCATGAGGGCTAATTTTATGAGTTTCAAAGAGGTTGCCTCTTAGTGTTTGGCATGACACACCTTGGGGTTCGACGCGTTTTATCATTATATTTATCCAATTATAGAAAATAATATAATACCAAGTTATTACTTTCACACAAAAACATATCTTTTGATTTCGAAATAATAAAGAAATTGAAAAGGCATGTTTCACTAAAAAGATGAGATGTAATCCCAAAACAAAAATACAGAATAACAACGTTCCATAACAAAATGATTGACAATGCAACACCCTTCTTAGATTAGCTTTCCCAACAATATCTATGTCTCGTTAACATTTACCAACCACTTGTTATGCTAAAGATGATCCGGTTGTAACGTGGTAGATGACATTATCTTTCACAAACTCAATTTTTCCCTTTCATCAGCTTACAAACTTGATATTATAAAATTCTTGTGATTTTTAGTTTTGTGGATTTAGACAAGGTGAAGATGTTTGATGTATCTGGTTTGCAGCAAATCATAGTGAATTCTGTGGCAAGACAACATAAATCTTTGAAGAACTCGTGTCATTGAAGGCAATAATTTGCAAACTTTGATTAACCATATAAGTATCAGAAACAAATCTTTTAATAAGGGTGTGAAAATGGACTAGGAGGAATATTCATATTGAGCTTCTCAGTATTGGCTTTCATGTATAGGGACTTCCTTTCAGAGTGGATGACTTGTCTTATCATATCGGTTGACTAAGCCATCTTCTTTATCAATAAGTTATCTTGCTTATGTCTAGACTGAACTCTTGTATTTGCTTTTTGTAAATCTTGGTAGGGGTTGGCATTTAGGGGTGGGCCTATAGTTCTTCTGCAAATGAATGACATGCAATGTTGCAAAGCTGATAAATATAATATGCATGTGAAAAAAGATAAGGTAAATTAAATACGGGTTTGCCTTTCAAGGGGTGGCAGTGGTTATCACCTAATGTTTTATTAAACCAAGGGAATTCATATTCGTCTCAGTCAATTTGTAATAATCTAGATTCTTGTAGAATCTATTTGACGACTATTTGTCACCCAAAAGTCCTGGAATTTAGGATGCTACATATCAAGCTTTTCTTGACGCAATAAGTCTATTTTTTGTAAAAAGTATTTTTCAAGAAAATAGTTTCTCTCATTTTCCAATACAAAACAAACATAAAAATTTAGTTAACTAATTTTTTTTAATCAAACCCTAAACAATGCTAATATAAAGAAAAATATTTTAAATTTATAAAGTCTTTAAATGTTTTTCATAGACTACCAATTGATCACAATATTCTTCAATACCAACATTTAACCACTTTAGCTATCATAATTATTACTAGTTTACCACCACTTCATTATTGTTGTCACCATCACTATTTACCACCTCCTTACTATTGTTGTCATAATCACCATTGTGGTCTTTACTATCGATGCCTTATTCTTAAATAACTATTATAACAATAATTATTTTATCCTTATTTCTACTATATCATTAACTCAACAACAAATTCTAGTTTAGAATGTTAGACTAACACCACTACTATTAATATTATTACTATCATAACCACAATTATCATCAAAGCTACCATCATAATAATCAAAACCACTACTTCTATCATTATAGAATTTGAATCCATGACTTCGGGTATTAGAGACCCGTGTTCTACCAAACTGAACTAAACATTATATTTTTTTTTCTTATTTTATTACTATCGATTTAAAGTTATTAATGAAAAATAATTTATTATACAATTTATTTAATGCATATACAAAAATAATAAAGTGGACACTATGTATAAACATATTCAAATATTGAAGTGAAATTTTGAAATTGATGTATTTGCCAAAAATGTCCAAGCTTAACTAACCCTAAACTTTAAATTTTTTTTTTTAAAAAAATAAAAGCCATTGAGGAAACATATTGCACAAATTGCATATAAACACAAATCATTATTCATTGGAATATTATAATTACCTTTTGCTCTTCTAACAAAAAAAAAATAGGTAAACTTGCTTTTAGGGGTAATTTAGTTTTTTTTTTTCATAGGAGACATTAGCCACCATTCAATTGTTGAAAGACAATTCAATCTTTTTTACCTTTTAAGAACACAATATAAAGACTATGTTAACCTTAAAAGCAAATTTTGTTTAAAGGTTGATCGAGGTTAATTTGGTCTTTTTATTATTCTTTAGGAAAAATGTAAAGACTTGCATACCCTTTAAAGCAAAAAAAAAAAATTAATTGCAACCAAGGGTATTTGTGTCTTTTCAGGTTGTTTTTTCTTTGTAATTAACAAGTTGTTCGAGGTTAATTTGGTCTTTTAATATTTTCAAGGGACAACATGAAGACTTTAATACCCTTAGAAACAAGAAAAATTAAAACTTACAACCAGGGATATTTGCGTATTTTCAGGTTGTTTTTTTTGTAATTAACAAGTTGGATTGATGGCGACTTGGTCTTTTAATAATTTTAATATTAATTAAAAAAACACTTTGTTTGTGCATGCACGAACGCGCCAACGAGTGGGCGATGCCTGCACCCTTCGGGCATCGTTGGAAGCGGCTCAATGTGTTCTTTCCAACGGTGCTGGGCATGCGGCTGGTGGAGGAGTGCTTGGGCTTCAATGGACCTTTCTCTTCTCTTCTTTTGGCTAAAAGATGATTATGTCCTTTCATTAGTTTTTTGTATCCATTCTAGTCCTTATTTTTTCTTATTGCTATTTGTTTTGTTTTTAATTTTTTTGGTTGATTTTTTTCTTCAATTTTATCCTTCATCATTTGATTTCAATTAATTTTTATACCAAACTTGGTCGCTATTTTTTTTATTTCTATTTATTTTTGAAGCCCTTTTCTAATTGAATTTTGTTTTCAATTTCACCCCAAAATATTTGATTTCAAATTATTTTTATATCAAATTTAGTCCATATTCTTTTTATTAGAATTTATTTTGTTTAAGAGCCTTTTTTTATTGCATTTTCTTTTCAAATTCATCCCCAAGCATTTTATTGATTTATAATTTTGCTTTGTTGTTTTTTAGAGTCTGCTTTCTTTGAGGCTTGTCATGGGCTCATGACCAAGACCATGAGTCTTAAGGATTAATATTGGTTGAGTTTAGTCTTTCTAAGGACCTTTTTTTTCAAAAAAAAAAATTCAATTTCATCTTTCAATATTTAATTTTTTAAGAATTGGTCTATGTTTGTTTTTTTTTGCTTTTTTTTTTCTATAGAGTTATTCAAATCATGTGCCTATGGTCACCAAGTCAGTGAATTAACCTGGGTTGACATGAATTTTTTTTTGCTTTTTTCTTAATTATTTTTTTTTTGGTTTCACCCTTGTACATTGAATTGTTTTATAATTGAGCTCAATAGTTTAACCCGAATGGGCTTAGGTCAATTTTTACTTAATACTGTTGTGTTTTTTTATTATTAATGAAATTAGTTGATCTTATTAAACCTAATCGAGTCAATGACTCAAATCCTGAATTGTTTTGGTTTTTTAACACTTGCATCATCTTAGCATATTTTTTTATCTTGAAAAAAAATTAGGCTGGTTCGCACTACCCCTATCTAGTCCCATACAAGAAAAAAAAACAACAACAAAGAATTCTATAATTTGTTTTTCATAATTTTGGGGCAAGTTGAGTAGAAAAGATGACATTAGACACAAAACTAATTTTTATTTATCCTTTCCAAATGCACTCCAAAATTACCTCTTTCAAGGTTGAAAAAACAATTTTCAATTTCCGGCTCCTTATTTGTCTCCCTATTTGCTCAAAATACAAAATGCCTAATTTTTGTTTTAGAGCTTGTTTGGTATCGTGGTAGTATTTATTTTTTAAGTGTATTTTATTTGAAAATACATTAAAATAATATTTTTTTATTTCTTAATTTTTTGGGTCTTTTTATATTTTCAAGGAACAAATAAGGACTTTAATACCCTTAGAAACAAAAAAAAAAAAACTTGCAACCAAGGGTATTTGCGTATTTTCAGGTGTTTGTTTTTGGTAATTAACAGGTTGGATTGATGGTGACTTGGTTTTTTTAATAATTTTAATGTCAATTAGAAAACATTTTGCTTATGCATGCGTGACATGTGCAAACAAGTGAGTGACGCCCGCACCAGTTAAGTAGTATTGGAAGCGGCTTAATGTGTTCTTTCCAACGGAGCTGGGTGTGTAGCTGGCGGAGGAGTGCTTAAGCTTCGATGAACTTTTTTCTCACTCTTCTCTTTGCTAAAAGATGAACATGTCTTTTCATTAGTTTTTTGTATCCTTACTAGTCTTTTTTTTTATTATTGCTATTTGTTTTGTTTGTAATTTTGGTGATATTTTTCTTCAATTTTATCCCTCGTCATTAGATTTTAATTAATTTGTATATCAAACTTGATCTCTATTCTTTTGATTTTTATTTGTTTTTTTAACCCATTTTCTAATTGAACTTTGTTTTCAATTTCTTTCCGCAATATTTGATTTCAAATTATTTTTATATCAAATTTAGTCTCATTCTTTTTATTGTTATTCTTTTTTTTAGGACCTTTATTTTATTGCATTTTCTTTTCAATTTTATCCCTTAATATTTTATTAATTTATAATTTTGCTTTGTTGTTTTTTAGAGTCGACTTTCTTTGAGGCTTGTCATGGGCTCATGGCCAAGGCCACGAGTCTAGAAGGTTAACATAGGTTAAATTTGGTTTTTTTAGGATTATTTTTATTTTTTATTTTCAATTTCATCTTTCAATATTTAATTTATTGGGAATTGACATTCATGCTTTTTTTTTTCTATGAGGTTTTCCCAATCATGTGTCCATGATCACCAGGTTAGCATGTTAACCTGGGTTTATATTAATTGTTTTTTTGTTATTAATTTTATTCTTCAATATTGAATTGTTTTTTAATTGAACGTACGAGTTTAACCTAGATGGGCTCAGGTTGGGTTTTTTCTTCTTTTATCATTTTTTACTTTGTCAATTTTTTTGTGAGTTTATTTATTATTATTGCTTTTTTTATATATTATTTAAATTAGTTTATCTTATTAAACCTAATCTTTTTTAACGCTTGCATCATCTTGGTATTTTTTTTATATTGTAAAAAAAATAGGCTGGTTCACATCACCTCCTATCTAATCTTGTACATAAAAATATATATAAAAAAGAATTTTTTTAATTTTTTGAGAACAAGTTAAGTGGAAAAGATGACATTAGGCACAAAAATTAATTTTTATTTATTTTTTCTAATTGCAATCCAAAATTACCTTTTCCAAGGTTGAAGAAAAAAAAAAGAAAAATTTCAATTTTTAGTTCTTTATTTATCTCCAT
>Ga0325405_1003991_pt1 | contig 15157 bp, 10 predicted proteins | sample PopdelMetagenome_21_FD_205663 | JGI IMG/M metagenome (GOLD analysis project Ga0325405, IMG submission 205663) | Populus deltoides microbial communities from Bellville, Georgia, United States - Xylem-Control-R2 | ecosystem: Host-associated > Plants > Phyllosphere > Stem > Wood/Secondary xylem... | reverse complement strand
AAATCTCATGTCTTCAATCAATGTGTCCATGTTACCCGCAAGTTGCAGGTCATAGGGCCATAGATTTGAGCATAATTCCAAAGCATTGTGTTGCATAATCTGATAGTTTATGCGTGGCATGGCCTGATATAGCAGCACCAGGGGTGAAAATCTTAGATGCTACGTCTCCTCTTGATCGATTCTAGGATGGTGGATATGTCATGCATTCTGGAACATCAATGGCTACTCCTCATGTCTCATGAATATTAGCGGCTCTTTTTAAAGAAATCCATTCCGATTGGTTGCCAGCAGCCATTAAATTTGCAATTTTCACAACTGGTATCCATATGTTACCTTTTGGCTATCTGAATTGTCTTAGCAATCTGATCACAATTACAACTTTATCTATGCAAGTTTTGTTGAGTATACGACCAAAGTCCCACATTGGCTAGAAATGGGGAGGATCATGGGTATATAAGGATAGACAAATATCTTCATTGGTTTGAGACCTTTTTGGTATAGCCCAAGAGCAAATCCATGAGGGCTTAGGCCCAAAGTGGACAATATCATACCAATGTGGAGATAGGTGGTGTCCATAGTCCTTACAAGTGGTATCAGAGCCAGGCCCTAGAGTTAGCCATAATGGATGAATCCTCGGAATTCCGAACAAAAGGTGGTGGGCCCCCAATCACGATGTAATTCATGGATCAGCTCTATTGGATAGGCGGTGTGCTCCAGATGCTTCATGGACGTGTCCTGATCCCAACACGGTGAAGATGAGTTGACCTAGAAAGAGCAAAAACTCTCAAGTCAGGTAGTGCTCTCCAGATGCTTCATGGACGTGTCCTGACCCCAACACGGTGAAGTAGAGAATGAAGAATCCTAGTTGGTAGAGAGTGGACGGATGAATGATCGGTTTGAGGGGAGGCTCGGTGGTCCTTTGTTCGAGAGGAGGATTGTTGAGTATACGACCAAAGTCCCACATTGGCTAGAAATGGAAAGGATCATGGGTATATAAGGATGGACAAATATCTCCATTGATTTAAGGTCTTTTGGGTATAGCCCAAGAGCAAATCCATGAGGGCTTAGGCTCAAAGTGGACAATATCATACCAATGTGAAGATAGGTGGTGTCCATAGTCCTTACAGGTTTCTCTAACTGTATTCATTCTTCAAAATCTTGATGAAGAATGAAGAAATCATCAGTCAAGTTTTCCAATATTTCCAAATTTTCTATAAACTGTTCACGTTACAACCCGCTGCATCGCGCCGGAAGTCGCCCAGTTACATATCTAGAAGGGATGAAATCCGGGTTCAAAGAAGTTGAATTCGTTGTCATGTTAGTTCTCTCCCTCCCTCCAAGAAAACATTTTTTTTAGGAATTAATTGTCGAACTTAGAATGAAAAATATAGTCATGACTGTCCTTCGAACTCGTTCAGTTATACCGAGTCTCAACTTTGATTTTAGGACAATTGAGACTTCAAATTAACGATGGTCCGCTCTGATTTAGCATTAAGACCACGATCTGTGTGTAGAATGAACGTGACGTAGGCCAAGTATTTGATACTGTTATATGAGTGTGACTTAACACGGTGCGCATGGCTTTCCTCTGTCAATGACAGTGACAGTTAACATTCTCTCGTGTGAATTATATATCCCTTTTTTTTTCTTTTTTAGTTAAGAGAAAATAGGGAGAAAATAGGGTAAATATTATTTTTTAAAAGAAATTATTTGAAAATATATTAAAATAATATATTTTTATTATTGATATCAGTATATCAAAATTTAAAAAAAAATCAATAAAATTTAAAGCATAGTGTAACCACAAAAATAAACACCCCATAAAAAAATTCCCAGCAATGGACTGTCTGTCATCTTTACATGTACCTCCAATGAATCTGTATTTGGTCTGGAAGAGCTACCAACCAAGAACGAAAATCCAAAAATAAAAATTCATCCCTGTACGTGATGGTACTCTGATTGAGAGTGACCATTCGAGGCCCAACAGCTCTATTACGAAATGGATAATTATTTTCTGGCCCTGGGTTATTGTAACATGTATTAAAAAAAATCAGTGTTTTACGGTAAACGGTAAAGTACAATCCATAATTAAACATTGATCTTGAGGTTTTTTTTAAGTTGTTTTTTCTTTTTAGTTGTTTTTTTAATAACTTTTGGGATTTTTTTTTTGCTTCTTTTTTTATTTTTTTCTTTTAATAAGTTTTTTTTTTTAATTTAGTTTATTAATATTAAATTTTTTTATTTAGTTATCAGATTTTCATGACATGTTTTCCGGATTTAACGGGTTAACCTACTTTGATAAGTTAATCCAAAATTTTTTTTTTTGCTTTTTAATTAATTTTTTTTGTTTAGTTTAGTTTGTTAATATTAATTTTTTTTTCTATTTAGTTATCAGACTTTCATGACACATATCCCGAGTTTCACGGGTTAACCTGGTTTCACAGGTGAACCCGGTTAATTATGGGCTGACCTATCAATTTTTTTTGTTTTTTTATTTTCATAAATTTTTTTTGTTTAATTTAGTTTGTTAATGTTAAATTTTTTTTATTTAGTTATCAGACTTTCATGGCACAGATCCTTGGTTTAACGGGTTAATATGGTTTGACGAATTAACCTAGATTTTTTTTTCTTTTTAATTAATGTTTTTCATTTAGTTCAATTTGCTAATTTTCACTTTTTTTTTATTTAGTTACCAGACATTCATGACACGGATCCCAGGTTTAACGAGTTAACCTGAATTTTGTTTTTGTTTTTTTTCTTTTTAATTATTTTTTTTGTTTGGTTTAGTTTGTTAATGTTAAATTTCTTTTTATTTAGTTTTTTTTCTTCTTAGATGTTTTTTTCTCTTATTTTTTTATTTTTAATTAATTTTATTCAATTAATTTAGTTTATTAATATTAATTTTTTTTCTAAGTAGTTCTCGGCTGATGCCTTTAGTTTTTGTTTTTGTTTTTTTGTTGTTTTTATGCCTTTGACTGTGAACTGCACAGTGCAGTCCACAGTGAAAAAGCTGGTGCCTTTTGTTTTTTTTCTTTTTAATTAATTTTTTTGTTTAATTTAAATTATTAATGTTAAATTTTTTTTTTCTATTTAGTTATCAAACTTTCATGACACGGATTTCGGATTTGACAGACTAACTTGATTTGACGAGTTAGCCCAGTTAATTCTAGGTTAACCCATTAATTTGTTTTTTCCTTTTTAATTATCAAACTTTCATAATGCGAATTCAAGGCATGACGGGTTAACCTGGTTTGAAGGGTTAACCCAGTTAATTCATATTTTTTTCTTTTTCTTCATTATTTTTTTTTCCTGTTGGTTTTTTTCTTTATTTTTTTCTTTTTAACTAATTTATTTAATTATCACACTTTTATAACATGACCTTGCAGTCAGATTCACGTCCAATGCTATTGGGTCTGATATTGCAGTCCAGATACTTTTATACTAAGGGTTAACCCAAGTTTAATGTTATTATTAATATTATAAATATTACTCTTGGGTCAGACGTTGTAACCAAACTTAAAACTCTTGGGTATAATTTTATAAAAAAACCTAATATTTTTAGATTTTAATTTTTTTAAAATACAAAAAAAATTAACCCATAACATCGCCCATTCACAAAACTAGGAAGAAATCTAAAATTTTACGTGCGTGAACAGAGAATTCTGCTAAATTCTATGACTTGCTATCGAGTTGTCCAGTCACTTGTTGTGCACGAGAAACGAGCATGAAAATCAAATTTTAGGTTGGTCTGTAGTGAATTTGAACAGAACGAGAAATGTCTATCAATTTCCCCCGACATATGTAAGTTTTTTCGTTTGGTTGAGAAACGACTGAACCCACGATCTTCTTCCTAGACCATATCCAGGAACCATCGAACTACTTTGGGAAAAATTTTGTGCAAACCTTAAACCAATCTCTAAACTATACTACATCGTTTGACATTACATTTAAGATTTTTGTTTTAAGTATTTTGTCAAAGTGTTTTTTTTTTTTAAATACTAGGTGTTTTTCTCGTATAATAATAGTGCAGGGAGTAAAAATAATAATGGTGAAGTTGTTGTGATTTAGTAAAGGTTGGGGTTGTGGTTGGTATTAGAATCGAGAATTAAAATTGTTAAACAATATCATAAATAGATTATTGTTTGTAAAATATATATAAGACCTTGAAAAGGTATTTTTTATGAATAAATTCAAGAGATTGACTGTGTATAGTGTTTTTAACGGACTAAAATTGTTGCAGAATATTTTATATAAAAAAGAAATCACATTAAAATATTTGCATGTAGATTATTTTGTATAAAACAAACGCCATCTAAATCACCATTAGCATATCAAAGATTTTAGCATCCACAGTGATTCCGATAAATAAATTAATGAAATTTAACATTATTGAAGTTTCAAAAACGAATGCATTCCTGTCAAGACATAAAGGAATCAATTCGCTGAAGAAGGTAATTTAATTTAATTTTTTTTCTAAAAATCATCAGTTCGAGTCCCACAAACTTCAAATCCATTAGAGATTTATATGGTCGTTAATTTCAGGACTCGTAGAATTAGTTGAAATGCGCGTAAACTGACCCGGACACTTTTATTAATAAAAAAAAATTCACTCAAGATGGTAGCCTGTTTATTGAAAAATATCGGGAACACACATAAAAAAGATGGGATATATTGTGTAGGAAACATTCATATTAAATATATGTTTTTGTACCGTGAAGATAATTTTTTTTAAAGGTATCATTTGTTTTCATTGCAAAATAACTGTTACTGAGTGTAAGAATATATTTTAAAGACGGGTATAAATGTATAGAGAGTCAATTCGATAGAAATATAAAGATTTTACTTTTTTTAAAAAAAATCAAATAACCTAGATGGATTATTTTTTTTCAGCAACAAAGTGAAAGAAAACCAGTTATTTACATGAAATATTTACTGTACATGTGAAAACTGAAAAGTCATGTTCACATGGAATGAGATATTGAAATATAAGCCAGAACTCACCGGCTAGAGCGTGCTTTCTATAGCTATGCATTAAAAATATTTTTTATTTATAAATATATTAAAATGACCCTTTATATTTTTTATATATTTACTGACATTAGCATATGAAATTTATTTAAAACATATAAAAAATATCAATTTTATATTTTTTAAATGAAATTTTTTTAAAAAAAACATGTTACAGTTCAAAAATATATAGTCGAATATCACAAACTAGGAGCTATTGAAATCGAGGTTAAAATATGAGGCCACTAGATGGCTCTTTAGCTTTTGCAGTAAATTTAAACTGTTCCAAATTTAACATATAAATAGCTCAACAACCAAGATTTGATTAAAAAAAAACACAGAAAAAAAGATGAAGTGACACCAACGAAGAATTTTAGATGCTAGAAATCAAGCAAAAAGAATACCGCGCCACAACCACCTACAATGCAACGTGTGAGATCAATGTTTCCCAGCAGAGGAGAGAGTGGAACATGCTCTGATAGTCCAAGGATATCATCAGAGCAAGGAGGAGCAAAGGGACAGAGTTGAAAACAATCAAGCAGTCGAGGACATGTTTATAATTTGTCCCCTTTTCCAAATGGAATATTTGGCCTGAGGTGCCAGATAAGCTGACCGATTTCTGATGTTCCAAGCTCCAGCGTCTGTGTGCAATTCGGAGAAGAGGATTGTGATTTTTCTCCAAGAGGAGAATTTTGAATTTGACAGCCAGCTAAAAATTATATTAAAACACCTAGGCTCTTTAATGGGCAATATATTCTCGACTTTATATATTAATTTTCTATTATTTATTTATTCCATGTGAAATTCCCTAGTCCGTACATAAAAGAATATATCATTGCATCAATTTTCGTTTATTCGAACTCAGATAATAAATCCATTTTGAACGAATTCTTAAATTTATCGTGCATGCCCGTGCCTCCATAATAAATTATTTCTCCTGTCGTCTCGCTTAAGATTCTAGCATCGTATCGTGGTAGCGTGATTATTATTCTAGCTGAAGACTCGAGATGTATTTCACATAATATAATGCTTGGAAAGGTAAACTTGGTTCATTCCGAACTTAAGTTTCTTTAATTTCGAAACAGCTTGATTCAGCTCTAGAGAAGATCTATTTCTGGAGGGAGAAGTCAAATGTCAAGTAATCTGGTGCAAGCAATTTCCATTTGGAGGAATGTGGTGGGTTGAGATCAACAAGGGCATTCAATTGCCCGAGAGAATGGGAGTCTCGATCACTAGATTAACATTGCCAGGAAGCAAAGTCAGGAGTTATTTCATCTAAGAAATTAAGATCTGCTCCTCGGAGCGTTTTATCTTTTCTCTGGATAGTTTGGAGCTAAACCATTGTCACTTTCTTCCCCTTCGGTGCTTCCTGCTTCGTCCTTTTCTTTACCTTGACGAGTATTCTTGCTGGAAAAAGCAAGCTCCACCAAACAAAGTGCAAAATCTTGCTCGGAAGAGTTCAAGGGGAAAAAGAAGAAGATTAAACTAGGAAAAAGGATTTTACAGCTCGGAGAGACAGAAAACAAGAGCCATGGCAAAAAACGGATCTATTCCTTCATGGGTCTGCTAGCCAACATTGCGTGCTGTCGTGCTAAATAATTGAAAAGTTTGAGGGTGTGATTACTGTTATTATATAAAATATTTTTTATTTGAAAATATATTAAAATATATTTTTTATTTTTTAAAAAATTATTTTTGATATGGGTGTATTAAAATAATTTAAAAATACCAAAAAAATATTAATTTGAAACAAACAAAAATTAAAAAAAATAATTTTTTTAAAAAATACTTTTAAAACACAAAAACAAACAGAGCTATTCTACGTGCTTCATGAAAACTATTTGCATTCTCTGATTCAGCATCACGTTTCACAAGGTTAAATATTTATTCATGGAAATCGGAGATCGGAGTAGTAATTATTTTTTAGATAATTTTTTATTTAAAAATATATTTTTAACATTGATATGTTAAAATAATATAAAAACATCAAAAAAAATATTAATTTAAAATATAAAAATTAAAATTTTCAAATATATTTTTAAAACATAGATTTTATATCAATTTTTAGTCCCGACTCTTTGCAAAATTGACAGTAATTTACGTCAGGTTCCCTTTATATGTAAAGTTATTTTAAATCTTAATTCTGATAATTGACAATGTGTGGATACGTGAATATTCATACACCCGACCCGATTGCCCTAATTTTTTTTTTTGTAGATCACGAAAATCTCAAAAAAATCTTTAAAATTGACCCCTTGCGCTATTACTGTCACTTGTGACTTGTGAGGTAAGCCAGACCATGTATCGTGCTCTAAGTTCTAACCCGAGTATGACAAACTACGCCTTTTGTCACGCTAAACTCAAAATTCGATCCATGAACTAGTTCTATTGGAAGCGATAAATATATATCCAGGAAAGTAAATTTCGATGCCTGGTGTGGCAGCAGTTTAAGGGGCAAAAAATTATAGAAATTAGTTTAGGGGACAAATGATGCAAGTTTATTTTATTAAAGAATTATTTTAACTCAATAATTTAAATTATTAGGTAAGTTTTTAAAATATAATTTATATTATTTTCTAATATATTTTCTCAACTGAAAATCTTTTAGACTTGAAATTTGCACAGAGTCACTTTACCTTGTGCGTAATTTTTATCAAATAAATAAGGATAATAAGATTCAAACTTGTGACCCCTTTGTCATCAAGATTCTGATACTATGTCAAAGAATCATTTCTACCCAATAACTTTAAACTATTAAGTAAAATCTCAGATAATTTATATTATTCTCTAACATGTTTATCTGGTAAATATAATTCACGCTAGCTGAAATTGTTAGGGGCTTTACTTTTCATAACTAACCTTGGAATTTGATTTTTTTTTCGTGAAAAGACAAAAAAAAAAGAGGCTAGACCCTTAAACATTAAACTAATCTTCGATTAATTACCTTGTGTTTTAGCTCAATTGTAAGATAAATATAATTTCCCTCTTGGTAGATATTTTTTGAAATACACATTCTGTTTTTTCTTTGTATGGTAAAAACTCAAAACTTCATTTGATCCTGATTAGAAAAAAAAATCTAATTAATTCTTCGAATTAACGATAGTGCTTTGTCTATTTTTACTTGTTTTTCTTTTTTTTTTTCAATGTTATTCTTCAATTAACGATGGTAGCAGGCTATATTTCCCTCCCCCTGATTCTGCCCCTGTCTCTACCCATGCTCGTAAATTACTGTTCGTAGAAATAGTGCTTTGTCTATTTTTACTTGTTTTTCTTTTTTTTTTCCAATGTTATTCTTCAATTATTTCGTTTTCAAATTTATAATTCAGTTGACTAATCACTGTACCTTGCTCATAAAGTACTGTTCATTAAAATAGTACTTTGCCTATCTTTACCTTTTCTTTTCTATTTCTCAAAATCTATGTCTGTAAACCAATGTTTTTATCGAAATATTTTCTACAATATTTAAAAAGATATTGGAGAAATTTTTTTCCGATGCATTGAATTTTATTTTGTTATATAATTCTGGAAAGCTTAGATTATTTTCAGAAGTCAATGAAAGATCAAATCCTCCTAAATTCTTTCCATAGAAACTAGCGACCATCTTCAATTTGGATGCCACAATCTAGCGGTAGGCAAGGCAAAGCAAAAATAAAAAACCCATGGATAGGAAATTTTACTAAAACGCGCAGTCGTGCTCATTACGCACACCTTGCCATCTTCCTAGATTTCCCTCCCCAGAGAATATGTGCGCAGTACGCACCCCGCTCAGTTACCCCGAAACAAAAACCTCACGCCGAAACAAAACAAAACCATATGAAGAAAAAAAAAACAAATGAATCAGGGAAAGAACAAAGAGAACACATAACTAGCCCCGTAAAACATTTAATTCCATCTAAAAAAAAGTATTTTTAGAGAAGGATATGATTGAGGAATGATACACATGGATGGAGGACAGGATAGGAAAAATGGGAAGTTTGAGGGCTGAAGACGCAAATGTCATATAGTTAGAGTACTGATATGAGGTTTACCCATAGTTTACTGTCCTATCATACACTGATGAGTAGAGTCTGTCTTATAACAGCAAAGCGTCCCACTCTCTCTCTGTTTCTCAAGAAAGCACAAAACAGAGCACACACACTTTATCACTGTTTAATAACAACAAACACATCTACTCATCGAGATTTAAATCACAGCTCCATCACTCTCTAGAGAGAGAAACAAATACAAAAAAATATAAATATAAATAAAATAACTCTCTCTCTTCTTTCCATTCCCCCTTTCTCTCTCTACATATCTCTACAGTCTTAGTAATTACCAGATGTGAGCCTGGAGAGAGAAACACAAAAATACTTCACTTTCCTTACTCTCTCTCTAGAAAATATCTGTAGCTGCTATAGATTTGGAACAAGAATCTCTTTTTACTAGTACATTTGGATCTTGCGACTGCATATGGAAGTGAGTAGCGGGAGGTAAGCACGAGTATTAGATCGGAGGATATGGCGGGGGTTTACGGCGAGGGGACGGCGGTTCTTGAGGTTAATGGTGGAGGTACGGCCACGACGCCGACGCCGCTTACTGTGTCTGGATCTTTTAAGGAAGGGCCGAAGAGCTCGTCGAGGAGGCGGGCATCGGTCAGGCCTAGCTTTGATGCAGACAACGAATTCATGACGTTGCTTCATGGGTCGGATCCGGTTAAGGTGGAGCTTAATCGGCTTGAGAATGAAGTTAGAGGTGTGAATGTGGTTCGATCTACTGCTTTTTGAGCTGGATTATATTAATAATGATATTTATTTATTTATTGGTGGTTCTGTTCTTCGCTGTTTTGGTGTAGATAAGGATAGAGAGCTGGGTGAAGCACAAGCCGAGATCAAGGCGTTGAGGTTCTCTGAGAGACTTAGAGAGAAGGCTGTCGAGGAGGTCATTTCTCCACTCTCTATCTCCGTGATTTGTAGTGTTGTTTAAGGTTGTCTGGGTTCAGTTTTGAAACTGGTTTTGGAAGGACTACTTTTGCTAATTGGGCTAATCTGTTTGTTACTGGTTGTTGATTTTTACTGTCATTGGAAGTTGTTCCTTTATTTGAAGTTAATTTGATTGCAATATTTTAGATATTGATTAATGTTCGATCATGCTAGTACTTTCTTGATGCATCTGCTAACTTTGAAGTTAATGGAAGATGACATTTTTTTACCCGTATGATCTTGTTTACGATTTTGCTTAGCTTGTGAGAAATGTAGATCCTGATAGCTGTTTGTCAAATATTATTTTCTTTATTCAGGTTCTTTATGTTCCTTCAAGTCGGGTTAGTCAGTCATTTCCCTTGAATGATATGCCATGCATACTAACCTTTTCTAATTCATTTTGGTGATATTATATCATAATTGCTTGGTAATTTTATAATACTGTTAAGCTATATTAATTAAATGGGGAAATTGCATTGGTACCGATTGTTATCAGAGGCCATTCTGTTGTGTGTTCTTACCTGTTCCATCTCCTCTCCTTCTATTGGAGGCCATTCTGTTGTCTGTGTTTACCCTCTCCCTCTCCTCTCCCTTTTCTTTTCCTTTTCATAAATTAATTTCCATTCATTATTCAACTTCTATTGCTAAGCTGACCTAGAAACTGGTTTGACTGTTAAAGTTCATTTTTTGTCTGTTGTCTTTCTTTAACTCACATCTGTTTCTTTAACTCACATTGTTTTTCATGAGTTTCATCATTTTTCTAGCATTGATGTATATTGTTTTTCACTGCTAGATTTATGCATTCATCTCATAGAACTGTTTTCTGAACTGTGCTTGGAATGGACTTGAATACACTCATGCACGTGAGAAATGATGTCTGATGTTTTTAGTTCTCAAAAATGTCCCTTAGTGTCTGTCTATTGTATATATTTATCTGACATGCAATTTTTTTTCATATGGGATTTTCTTTTAACTGGACATGGACATGCCAATTTCTTTTATATATTTTTTTTTGTTCAGGATTTTTTTTCCTTTAAATGATTCAGTAGCGGTCTATGTGTTCCAAATTGATCCTGATTTTATCTTATCGGGTTCTTTTGTGTCTTAGCTCACTGATGAACTCTCGAAGGTGGACGAGAAGCTCAAGTTAATGGAATCACTTCTAGAAAGCAAAGTATTGCTTGGGATCTCTTTCAATTCCTCCATTAATTTTTTACTGTTTTCTTGATACTAATTATAAATTTAATTAATATTGTTTTGCAGAATCTTGAAATAAAAAAAATCAACGATGAGAAGAAGGCCTCTATGGCAGCTCAGTTTGCTGCTGAAGCCACTCTTCGTAGAGTTCATGCTGCTCAGAAGGATGATGACATGCCTCCAATTGAAGCCATTCTTGCACCTCTGGAAGCTGAGCTTAAGCTGGCTCGCCAAGAGGTATTTTTTCCTTGAGCATAATGGCGATTCTTTGTCAACATGGACACATGTTGGTTGATTTATGATTTTTTTTTTCATTGCTTTGTTCTGTTGGTTCCTTTGAAGATTGCAAAACTTCAAGATGATAACAAAGCATTGGATCGTCTAACAAAATCTAAAGAAGCAGCTTTAATCGAGGCTGAAAGAACAGTTCAAGTTGCCTTGGCTAAGGCCTCCATGGTGGATGATCTCCAGAATAAGAACCAGGAGTTAATGAAGCAGATAGAAATTTGTCAGGTATTGCAAGCTTGCATGATACTCTTCATTCTTCTTTTATGAATTTGTTGGAAGGGATATTTGTTTTCCTTAGTGTATAAAATGAGAAAGAATATTTGATATGCCTAGTGTATAAAATGTGTACGCAGTATTTACTGTTTGTGCATGCAGGAAGAAAACAAAATCTTGGACAAAATGCATAGACAAAAGGTTGCAGAGGTTGAGAAACTGACTCAAACTGTAAGGGAACTGGAAGAGGCTGTTCTTGCTGGTGGTGCAGCAGCAAATGCTGTGAGGGACTACCAGCGGAAAGTTCAGGAGATGAATGTAATGCTCAATATAATTTTGCTGGAACTCTTGGTTGGCATGCTTTGTAAGCTGCCCTAAATATGGTCTGCTTTTTATTGTGTTTTGCAGGAGGAAAGAAAAACTCTTGACCGGGAATTGGCCCGTGCAAAGGTAACAGCAAACAGAGTAGCCACAGTGGTAGCAAATGAGTGGAAAGATGCTAATGACAAAGTGATGCCTGTAAAACAATGGCTTGAAGAGCGAAGATTTTTGCAGGTTTTTGTTGAACTTGGTTTTGTTTCTTTCTATTGTTTAAGCTCTGTTTGGAAGTTTCTTCGTTCCTAAAATGCCTTGCACTTTTCAATCCTAACCAATGTTAGATGACACTGTTATGACAGGGAGAAATGCAGCAACTTCGTGACAAGCTTGCTATAACGGAGAGGACTGCAAAGTCAGAAGCACAGTTGAAAGTGAGGATTTGATTTTTTTTCAGCTGAGGATTTTTTGCTGCTTGTTTTGTTTTATCTCCTGGTTCTGAAAGTAAGCTATGCTCTTGGCCTTTTTCAGGAGAAATATCAGCTGCGTCTTAAAGTGCTTGAAGAGAGCCTAAGAGGGTCTTCAAGTAATAATCGTAGCACGCCAGAGGGAAGGGGTATAAGCAATGGGCCTTCTCGTCGACAGTCCTTAGGTGGTGCTGATAACATCTCAAAATTGACCTCCAATGGCTTTTTGTCCAAGAGAACTCAGTCAAGATCTTTGTCCTCTAGCACTAGTTCAGTGCTGAAGCATGCTAAAGGAACATCAAAATCGTTTGATGGGGGCACAAGATCATTGGACAGGAGTAGGAAATTGCTCTTAAATGGGGCTGGCCAAAATCATTCATTCAACCAACCTTGTGATGGAACCAAGGACACTGAGACACCTAGTCCGTGGAAAGGAAACTCGGATGAAAAACCCAATGAATTCCCACTGGCAGATACAGAGGATAGTGTCCCTGGAATATTGTATGAATTGCTGCAAAAACAGGTCGTAGCTTTGAGGAAAGCTGGTCATGAAAAAGATCAAAGCCTCAAAGATAAGGATGATGCAATTGAGGTTGATATTTTTGTCTTGTCTGTGTTATTCTCTTGTTGTTTATGCTTCTGGTTAATATTTTGTCATGATCGTTGATTTTACAGATGTTAGCGAAGAAGGTGGAGACATTAACTAAGGCAATGGAAGTTGAGGCAAAGAAGATGAGAAGAGAAGTAGCTGTAATGGAGAAGGAGGTTGCTGCCATGCGTGTAGAGAAAGAACACGAGAATAGGGCAAAGCGGTTTAGTAATTCGAAAGGGCCTGTAAGTGCTACTCAGATGCTTCCTGGGAGGTACTTGCTTTAGACCCTGAGCTCTATTCCTTTTTTTAAAAAAGATCCATGCATTGGACTAAACTAGTGTATCATAATGTGATTTGTGTTGGTGTTTACTTTTTTTCCTTAACCAGGAGCTAGCAGCTGCATTATAAGTTGCAAACTTTTTCCCTTTTGAAAAATAATTTTCAAATTTCTGGTTCATTCAATATCTTGTTTTAGTGCCTTAACATGCGTATTTTTTTTTAATATAGTAGCTAGTCATATTTTATGTCAATCCATCCTTTCAGTAATGCATGCTGGGAAAATTCATTTCAAAAGTGATAAGAACATGCAAATAGGGATTGAATGGCAAGCAGCAAGCCCTGTAGTTTCTATGGGCTTGACTCATGCTTTATTTTTTACAGTAACAAATATTTAAGCTTGAGATCTAGTTGAATGTCTTGAGGAATTACAGTTAAGTTTTGTTTTCTGACACAATGGCATGCCTAGAAAATTGAGAAACCAGGCTAAATTTTAACCAAACCAAGATCTGTGCCTATATTTTAATAGCTTTCTCCCCTCCCCCTCGTTTTCTTTGTCCCATTTGTTACTGCTTGCAATTTTATGCATGTGTATGTGTGCGCACTTATGTGAATGTGTTGCAAAAATTAAATAAACATTGCCCTTTACCAGTCAACAATATCCTGGCCTGTTGTCTATATAGTTTGAAGCAACTAAAATGGAGGACCAATGAACTATGAATTTGCCTATGTTCTTTACTGTTGTTTAGAAATTAAATCGAGAGCATTGAGTGCATAAGTAGAGGAAAATAGCTGGTGTATGTTTCTTGGTTCGAATTTCCAGGAAACCATGGACTGTCATAGAATTTTGAGGTAGACACAAGAACTGGTTACTAGCCTTTTGATATCCTCCCTTAGTTGATGGGGTATTTCAATTTGATTCTTGAAAGGTTGTCTAGGACCATGTGGAAAGGAATCTGGCATCTTGTGGTTTATGATTAAATTTCTGATGGTGTCAGTACAGGGAATTTTTTTTTACCTGGACGATAATTAACTTTATGATTTCAATTATCCCATCTGGCAAACAGTGCCCTAAAAATTAGTATTTAAGAGAAGTGGGGTGGTTAAGTATTTATTTGTCTTAGAGAGATCCTCATATTTTGTGCAGAAATGTATCACGTAGCGGGTTAACACGCAGCACTCAATGACAATAATCCGCACCCCAGGATGCAAGGAGTAACTGCATAGGTCTTGGTCTTCAGTTCTTTTTTATATTCTATATTTTTCCCTTCTCCCGTGATTGATTATATGATTGTAACTGGCATGCCGATGACCCTGTGTTCCACTGAAATTGTCAAGGAAAGTACATTCAGGAAGAGAAAATTACTGGAGGATGAAATCGGTATGCATCTGACATAGACTGTTATTCCTCTGTTTTAAGAGATCAGCATAATGATGGAAAAGAAGATAGTGACTTTGGGCTAACCTTTTCAGGTTTTTCTTTTGAGTGAACAGTGGTTGTGTGGTTGTATAGGTAGCTTATTGGGTTTCATGTGGTCTACCATTTTGCAGTTTATTATTTGTATTCGGCTGCTAGTGTGATTGTTATCGGTTCAGGTTTGTTAATATTGTTTTAATCAGATCAAATTCAGATCTTGTGGCTGCGTTATTCGTCTATAGTTTATTGCCGTTTATAAATCTATAACTGAGCTCTTTCTTTTATTTTCTGTTCGAATCATCTCTCAAGATAGCCCGCCCGTCTTGGTCAAAAGGTATGCTTTGGTAAAATCATAACCGGTGCTCAAGGCACAAGTGAGCGGCTTGGACTTGAAACTTTTGATTACACTTGCATGCATACATACATA
>Ga0325405_1003990_pt1 | contig 15159 bp, 7 predicted proteins | sample PopdelMetagenome_21_FD_205663 | JGI IMG/M metagenome (GOLD analysis project Ga0325405, IMG submission 205663) | Populus deltoides microbial communities from Bellville, Georgia, United States - Xylem-Control-R2 | ecosystem: Host-associated > Plants > Phyllosphere > Stem > Wood/Secondary xylem... | reverse complement strand
AATTACTAGTGCGGACACTGTGGTTGTTTGATGGTTAGGGTTAGTTATACGGCGGATCCGTTAACTAACCAATGTTAAGAAGAGATAAATATTCAGAATATAAATTGATGTTTCGTTTTCATGATCAGTTCTGATTTCTGTAGGTGGATGTGTGCTTGTGACCAAGGTTTGTTCTCTTGATAATTTTCTGATTTTATTAAATTTCATTTGATGGTTTTCTATTTTCTTTTGCTTTAGCCTAGATAATGTCCAAACCCCCTCAAATTGCATATCATCTAGTATAAAAATCTGACTTGAACTTTCTCGTGGGATCGACCCCTTGCTTGCTCTATACTATCTTATGTGTTGTGTTTGAAGCTAGGGTAATTAATTTGTGCGACCGCGACATCGCAACACTTGGACAAGGCTAACACGGATGTATTTATAGTTTCGAGCTAGATGTTTTTGTAAGGATTTTTTAGAGAGGAGTTGGATGGTTTCAAAAGGTTTTGTAGGCTGAATATCTTTTTCTTCAATTTTGATAGTAAAATCTGTTTTGAAAGTATCATATTTAGATTTTTGATAAATTTAAGTTTGAGAAATCTTTGGAATTTTCCAATCATCAATGTTTTTAGTAAATCTTCAATTGTTATCTCTTCACTTTAGACAATCCTTCTACTTTTAGAAGATTCAGAGGTAGAGGAAGCTGAAATAGAAGTAGTCCTGTGAAAAACTGAATCCATAGATAGGAAAGATAAACTAGGAAACAGGTTGCAAGTTATATGAGTTTATTGCCCTAATTCTCAAACGGGACTTACACCATTCAGTAGCATTCACCTATTGTCTAATGGTCTCTTTTCTTTCTAGGAATTTTGTGTCTTACATTATTATTCCTACTCAGATCAGTAGGCTCTTATACCAATTTAAGGAAGGATTAAAACAATATTATTAAATAAACAGTATGTGTCGTTGTTATATTTGAGAATGATCTTTTAGATCAGGTCACAGGTTTCCAGCCGATATACTGATTTTGTGAAAAGAACAAAAAAATAACATTAAACAAATATAAACAGATTATATATATATATATATATATATATATATATATATATATATATATATATATATAATTTGATGTATAAGAGATTATTAATTTATATATCAAGTGAGAATTGTTTTTTTTTCCTTAAATATATTGTAAATTATGAATTTACCACATTGGTCCCAAGTTAGGACCAATAAAAAAAATTAATCAAAATTATTAAGTTATTGAGCTATAATGTACATAATGTAATTTTAGCAAGATTGGGTAGTTCTTTCAAGAATAGATTAGCAAGAACATATTACAAAAATAATTACTACATATAAGTTAATTGGAGTCATGGACATGCATATACTATTTCTTTTTGTTCAACAACAAATGATATTCTAAAATTAGTTTGTAAGATAATTAAGATTATATTTTTTTTAGTTTTAAAAAATAAATCCTCACATCAATATAATATGTTTTGAGGAAGTTTTAATAATTTTTTCATTATGTTTTGAAACTATAAAACTAAAGAAAGGAACATGCCTTATTAACCATCAAAATATTTTTTTAGAGTTAATGTATATACTAATGCATGCATGTGTGTGTGTAACCTTTGGAAATATATGAGCGACATTTTTGTGACTATATTCAATACAAAAAGACTGGAAAATTAGTTGGGGATGCATGGCGAGATACATAGGATGACGAGAAAACTTGTTATTACAATTATTTTGTTCCTTCGTATTTTAGAACCAAGCTAGCATGAAAGTTAGGTTTCATGGATAGGAAAAGCAAAGTCAAGGATGTTATGCATTGTTTGTTTGCGTGGTATTGGAATGTAGTAGAATAATGCTATAAAACTAATTAATCTTCAATAATTCAGATTCAGATCATCCAAGAACTGAAGAATACAGGAATTACTCTCACACGTTAAAACTAAAAAATTCAAAAGTATTATTCATCAATGACTGTTGAAATTTAGGTTACATGAGTTTAAATAATTTTTGAAAAATTAACCCTAATAGATCTACCCTAATGGACTTATTTGACCCACTTACAAAATTGACTCAAAAACCTTAAACTAAAAAGCCCATAACTTGATCCAAACAAGCCTTAGATCCTAGCTGAAAACAAACTATTAATTAAGCCTAAATAAGCCTTGGATTCTAGCAAACAAAATAAAATAAAATCTTATAATATTAAATACATATTCTGTCGTAAGAAGAAGAGAAGGAAAATATTATAGAACTAATTCAAGGTTTATTTATAACCTTCCATGCAGCCTAGTAATCCTAGAAACTAAAGGAAAATATAGCCCATTAATCTTGGTTTAATGGATGCCAAAGGTTGTAAAGGAGTAGGGGCACCTTTTGTTAATGAAAGGATAGCCTCTGCTTCTAAGTAGGTGGTATGACCTTTTAAGCAAAAATGGTTTGATTTTGAAGCTCACTCTTTTGAAGATTGATTTTGTGTTTTGAGCTGATAGCTTTTAGGATTGAAAATCAATGCACTTTAAGTTTTTATGATGTTTCTTTCGCTATAATCACATCATGTTCATCATAAATAGTGTGGTCTGTGGGGATAAGGAGGACACGCTTTAGAGGCCAAAAACGCCATTCTAGGTGTATTTTTGCTCCTGGGCATTTCTAGGTAGCTTTCCTCGGTTTTAGGCAGATACATCTATTGAATCTTACCTTAAGTGCTAGTTTCACAGCTTATTTGGTTTAATTTCCAGATCACATAAGTTTTCCCATCATCGTTGAAAAGTAACCCAGGAGTTTTCGCATTAATAACAGGTTTGAATGGATTTAAATCATAAGGTTTTAGTTTTGAACCAAAACCAATTTTGGCAAAAATCATGTAACTGTGTTGATCATCAAGACAAATGAACCCTCGATTCTTGATCTATGGCGGAATACAAACAGAACCATACATTCCTTTGTTCGAAATCAACTCTAGATTGATAATTATGTTTTTGTGGAGAGATGAACAACATTCTTTTGTTTGATTTTGTTTCTTTAGCTTTGAGAAGTTTTGATTGAAAAATCTTTAAGTTTTTGTGTTTTTACCACTTTTGATATGTTTTGGTTTTGGTTTTTTTTGTGGGTTTGTTTTTAGTTGACCCGGTCGAGTAAAACCAACCAAGTCAACCCAACTTTTCAACCCGGTCAGGTCTGTTTGTGACCGGGTCTACCCTTCCTAGTTGACCCAATTGCAATAATAAGTAATAATAAATAGTAAAAAAAGTGGGATAAAGAAATTAAATAATAATAATAATAATAATAATAATAATAATAAAATCTTTTTTTTTTTCCTTTTGTTTTGTTTTGTTTTTTGTTTTTTTTGGTTTAAGGATATGTTTGAGAAAATTTCTTTTAACTTTCAGGCATATTTTTATTTCAAGAAACCTACAAATAAAAAAAAACATTTTTTGGATGTTGCATATGACTAAATCTCTCAAAAATATATATAAAAATCATATCATTTGGTATTTTCATATGAAAACAAAGAAAATATATATGTTTTGACATGTATTTTAAGGTTTAATAATCAATTTTTTAAATCCATGAGAATTTGACCAATATTTGAATAAATCACCATTTTTTAATTCATGAGAATTAATGGTTAAAAATCCAACATTGGACCTATAAGTGAGGATGATATTTGAAATATTAAGTTGACCAAAAAATTCTTTGAGTTGTTTTAAATATTCACCAATTTTAATTGGGAGTATTTTTCACTGTAATACACAAATTACAAAGAATATTTTTCCTAAGAATTTATTTGGGTATATGAGTTTATAATAAATCCTTAACACCAGATTTATTCATACGAGTAAATCTCAATCCTAAACCCCCTAAACCATATTAAACCATACAAAATGGCTTACCTCAAGTAGGGTGCGTTAGGAGTGCTAATACCTTTCTTGACCACAACTAGTCCTTTATCCTCAAATCTCTGATAAAACCAGTATACTTGGGTTTCTAGCGACTATAAACCAAACAACTAAGTGGTGACTACTTCGGCCTTTACTTGACTTTCGCACATATGCAACAGAATGACAACTTCATTGGGGATGTATTGTTTTTTAATAGTATTGGGCTGAGCTTTGTGTTTTATGTGGTCTGTGTATTTGCAATGTGTTTAAATTCCCATATTTTTTTGTTTGCCTCTTTTATTTACACTTAGCATGCTTTTATCCTGCCCATGCATAGATATTAAATGTAAACACATATTTTCATACATTTTTTACTGCTTCGGGACACATATGAAAACTTTAAGTTAGGTAAGGGAGTAACGACTTACCCTATGACTTTCAGTTAGGGTTTAAGTTAGCGAAACCATTCAACTCTTTATTGAGTGATTGAACTAGTAGGGATTGATATACGAGTCATCTCACTACCTACTGAGCCCCTATATTACTTTTATAAAGGTGATCACAAGGACAACAAGAGATCATTTTGAGACTAGATAGTGTCTATTCCTATCTCATGTAAAGGAATTAAGATATGGCCTTTAAATAAACATTGTTACATTAAGAAATACTTAACCTTGAGCATCTCGAATTGTAGGATTTTGGACTGATAGCATGGCCATTATTTAAAAACGACTTATATCGAATACGTGTTACAATCTAAATCCCTGCAGCTATTAAAAGAGGAGTGATTGCTTGAGACTAGATGACAGTAAGTTGTCGCCCATCAATAACATGAGCAGCTTAGGAAACGACTTGAAAAAACTCCTTTCACATATGAGAAGCATCTGTGAAGATTATTTTTTTAAAGAAATATGGGAGATTGGTAGAAATCATGAAGGTGCCTACCCATAATTCAACCATTAAAGCTATGTTGCACCTTTGGAACCCCAAATACCATTGCTTCACCTTCAAGGACATAGACACCCCACCCTAAAGGAATATGGTTTCCTCACCAAGTTCCCTAGAGATTTATACAAAGTTTACCTCCACTAAAAGCTCGACAACGTGTGATAACTAACTTAGCCAAGTTAACCAAGATTCCATATTTACATAAAATGTCAGAGAAAAGTATCGGTGGTTTGAAGTGGAAGATAATAGAAGAAGTGTTCGAAGGATGAAAGTGATGTGAACCTCGTGATCACGTGGTCATGCAAAGACACCAAATCCTGGAAAGCCAAGTAATTGATGTTTGATAGGAGTGTGACACAAAAATTACTTGTACCTAGGCACCCATATTATTGGAAACGAAAAACCCTCACCTAACAAATATTGATTCGCGAATGAGAAGTATAAGGATGACGCCATGAGGCCAGTTGTTCTTTGATAAGTCATTTTCAGTACTTTAGAGAACCAAGGAAGGGAGATTATCCCACTAACATACAACAAGTGCGGCAAATAAGAAGTTTTATTAATATGAATTGTCTAACCCTTACATGTTTGGTTATACTTTTATTTATACTGACTCTAAACTTAAAAAAACCAATGGACCCCCCTTAGGAGGACTTATACGAAGCCCACTTACAATTGACCCAAATAAGTAATAATAACCCAAAGACTAAAAGAAAATAATCAAAATTCAAAAATTACCATTGTAAATATGTTAGAATCAAATTTTTCACCCTTAAGAAGTCCTAAATAAACTAGGAGAAATCTGATTTGGAAAATTTATGTTGCTACCCCTTTGATGTCGTTGATTAACTTGGATTTCCTTGTTTAACTTGGACAAATAAGAAAACAAATTTTCTCATTTGTTGCTGATTTACTTACTGTCCTTCCTAGGTTAGGAAAAGCATTAAATAATCCTCCCCTCTTTAGGAACAAGATCTGGCCAACTTCCCTACTTAATTAGGAGAATAAATTGCTAACTTTCTATCCTTGTAGCATTAGAAAATAAAAAGCCTAACAAGGCTGGTATGGGGTCGGACACATCAGCCCTTTGTTCCACACGAATTGGGCTTTTTTTGGACCTGAATTAGATGAATTAAAGGTTGTCCTTCATGCTCTTTAAATGTCTCGAGCCCCTTCAGGTCCATCTTTCTCCATATGTTCAAAACAAGCCTATTCAATACTTCTTTAAGTTTATTTGCCCTAGTTCTTGTACTTGGCCCAATTGGTATCTCCAATAGGTCATTGGCATGTTAACGCTTGGTGTGGGGCTGATCTTTATTAGAAAGAGTAACCATAGATTTATTGAAGAAAATAACAGAATACTCACCTTGGGAATCTTCAAGTTGTTGTTGTTTCCAAACTTGAACAGAGTAATCAGTTTAAAGGCAGCCGTAACTTTCATTAAATACAAAAAACAGTCTGATAAATCCCACTGTGGCAATACTAGCAGAAACAATCCTAACACTCAATCACTATAGGAAGATTGGCAATAAGGCATTAAGATACAGTGAGCAATTGTCATATATATGGCTGATCAGCCATATAGAAACCAAGAAGCCAATATTTAACAATTTATGGTGGTTTAGTAAAAAACAATTGAAAATAGATAAAGAATGTCGCACGTCCCCCGCACGGCGTCGTTGGTGATTTTCGTTCGTTTGCTTGATTTGGTTCTTTGGGAATCACCATCTAGTATTTAATTGAAGGTTACTAGGAGACCCGAGTGTACTGGTCTTTGTCAGAGATTCGAGGGTAAGGGACTGATTGTAGCTAGGGAATGTATTAGCACCCTAGCGCACCCTACCTGAGGTAAGATGCTTCGTGGTTTGATGTGATTTAAAATTTTGAAATATTAACCAATTTCTTAAGGCTTTAATAAATCAGTTATTAAATCCCAAAATATATGTAGAAACATGTTTTTACATTTTCAAGGGAAATACAACATGATTTTACTTGTCCTTCAAATACTTGACCATATACAAATTAAAATATTAAAATATTAATCAAATTCTTAAGGCTTCAATAAATCAGTTATTAAATCCCAAAATATATGTAGAAACATGTTCTTACATTTTCACGGGAAATATAACATGATTTTACTTGTCCTTCAGATACTTGACCATATACAAATTAAAATATTATATTCTTTTTTTTCTTTTTCATTCATTTTTTTTTGGTTTTATCATTCAAAAATACATAAAAAAAAATACATATAGAAGATACACACACACAGACACACATTCTCTTTTTATTATGTTTTACACATACACTATAATTACATGTTAAACAAATAACAAAAATTAAACAAACCACTAACAGTAATTTAAATACATATTGTAGCATGTAAAAATTACAAAATAGACCCTAAAAAATCCAAGAATTGCAGGAGAGGCCATTTGGACTGTAGGAACAGTGGCGACACGTCTTCACTAAGTCTTTATATATGTCTCCAGGTCTCTATGACCATTATCCCAAGGTACGATAACTAATTGTTTCTAAAATGATCAAGGATCCTTAAAAATTATTGATAAAATTTGTATGAACAAAATAAATAACATGTAACATCTATAAATTTTTGTTTTTTCTCTTTTTTCTGCTAAGTTAAGCTTTTGAAACACCTTGTTTGAAAAGGCTAACAAATGATTTGCCAAGCAAAAAAAGCTAAAATGTTTGACCCAACTCGCCTGATTCAACCCTATCGAGCTAGGATGCATGCCTCATCAACCCAAGTAAGCTAGGCTTCCCTAATGGTGCAGCTCATACATTTGGGCTCGCCTTTAGGCGTAACCCATATACGAAAAAAAACGAACCCTGTTTGTGCATTTTTATTTTATTTTTGAGCATATTTTTATGTATATTTTTATACGTATTTTCTCCTGCTCTTTCTTCTATCGTGCAAATATATTTTATTTATTTCTATACACAATCCCATAACTTCTTTCCCTTTCTTTTACATATAACCTCACAAATTCTTCATGCCACCACTTTTATTGGAGGAGAAATGCAGTGAATCAAGCTTCGTTCTCCAAACCAACCACAACTCGCCATGGCATATATCTTAACGCCTTTGGTCGTATTATTGGAAAAGCACAGCCACTTGACTTGCGGCCTTGGACTATCATCATGGAAAAGGGGAGACATAGAAAATTTCTATAAGAATTGATCATCAGAGCTCGAGATCTTAAAAACTACCCGAAAGAGAAAGACTTTTTCCATAAATTTTACTTGCTTATCCTTAAATCAACAAACAATCAAAATTGACTTACACATCGTAGTGTCCCTCATTCCATGAGAAACTTGTTTTGCAGGATCAATAAAGGTAGCTAAGAAAGTTCATTTTGGTTCAAAGTTTTCCACAATTTCATTAATTATTTTGGTTCAAAGTTTTCCACAATTTCATTAATTACCAACGTGTTAATTAAGAGGAAATTTTGTGACTTGAGGTAGTGAATGGACAATGGATTGATACATAGGTTATTTTCCTATATGTTTTGTTTTCTAATAAATTGTTATGTAACTATAACAAATTTACTATCCATGCTCATTAGCAAGACAAACAAATAAATTTAATTGTAACATAGCATCCTCATACTTTATTAATTGATAACTTTAAGAGCAATACTTTTTTTTCTTTAGAGTTTAAATGTTAACTATTGCTCGATCGACTTTCAAAAACAAAATCAAAATTATAAAAAAATATTCGTTAGATTTTAAATGTTAATTGTTGATCGATCTATTTTCAAAAATGAAATCAAAATTATAAAAAAAATTTTGTTAAATGTAATAACTAATAAATTTCTAATTTTCATCCACATGTTTGTAATTAATAAGCTAAACATTGAAAAAGAATATCGAAAGAAGTCTGATAGGAGTGTGACACAATGAGAAACTATTGCAAGGAACCAGCAATATTGGAATGAAGTCGATGATGCTACGAAGTCAATTAATCTTCGATAAGTCAAATTCAGTTCATTCAAAAACCAAAGAATAAAAGAATATCTTACACGTTAATTAAAAAGTTCAGAAGTATTATTGATCAAAAGTCCTAAATTTAGGCTTACATATGTTTAAATAATTATGAGAAATTAACCATAATGGATCTACCATTGTGGGATAAATGGAACCACTTAATAAAACTAACCTTAAAACTTTACTAGTAAGCCCAAACATTGATCCAGACAAGACCTGGATCTGATACGGTTCAGCCTTGTGATACGAACAAAGCACGATCATATTCAAATTTTGGCGTAAAAGTTTTTATCGTTTAGTTTTACGCTATTAAGTATAACTTCAAATCCAACCGTTGGATCGAGCTGAAACTTTACCAAAAGATTCCAAAGGTGTTTTTCTATGTTGGGGTACATTTTCAGGAGTATCCACGTTCGAAAAGGACTTGCAATATAGGTCCAAACAGGCTATACGAATTCTGTTATTTACTTCCTTTTGACTTGTGGACTTCCTATTTGGCAAAAATCATTTTCCTACAAGGATATGGGAGCTTGTTTTGGGAATTTCCTCGTTCCACAAGGATATTTAATGAGCTGCAATATAATCTCCAAGTGTGGCAAGGATTTATTAATGTTTCAGAATCCTTTGCTTATAAAGATTCCTTATTTATCCTAGCTACACAAGGAAAGAAGGGCTGGTGGTATTTAATGACAAGTTAGTTATTTTATTATTTTCTTTCATGTTTGGGTTTAATTAATATTTTGTTTTCAATTAGGATCCAAGGCTTGTTTGGATTAAGTTATGAGCTTTTCAGTTTAGGGTTTTGGGTCAGTTTTGAGTGGACCTCATATAAGTCCACACAAGGAGTCCGTTAGGGTTAATTTTTTTAAGAATTATTTAAACTCATGTAAGCCAACATTTCAACATCTTTGATGATAATTACTTCTGAATTTTTTCAGTTTTAACGGGTGAGAATGATTCTTGTATTCTTCAGTTCTTGAATGAACTGAATCTGACTTATCAAAGATCAACTGGCTTCATGGCGTCAATCTACTCAATCCAATAGTGTTGGTGCCTTGGGGCAGGTTTTCATTGTGTCACACTCCTATCAGACCTATTTCGGCTTTCCGGGATCAAATCTCAATCTTGATTGTGGATCACGTGATCACAAGGTTCGCATCAGGATCTTAGCTGAAAACCAAAGTAATAAATAAACTCAAACATAAAAATAATAATGAAAACAACTAGTCTAGGTAGTAGCTTGTTGATGCCGTATATAATAGAAAAAAAAAACAAAATATCTTAATTCTTTATCTTAAATAACTCTTGGTCGAGATCCAACTTCCCAAATACTTTTTTTTTATATAAGTTTACGAATGTATTAAAAGAAGAAGATACAAAGATTATAAGGGGCATACCCCAGATTTACAATGAGAACAGAAACATAAAACAACAGATGACTACAGGCTAGCCACTGAATAGAAAACTAAGACCTCACTAGATTTGTTAGGGAAACCAATACAACCAGCTAACTATCAAATTAAGAATCTATGTTATTAACCCTCCAAGCTCTTTGGATCCTTTTGTTTTCATTTGTTGGTTCCGTTCCTCATCAAATAAAGCTTATCGCGAATGATACATTCGATTTGATTAAAGACCAAATTTGAAGTTCTAGACATTCCAGCAAAAATCCTTGCATTCTATTCTTGCCATACATGATGCACTGTAGCTGCGAAACTCAGTTTACGAGAAAAATTGACAAAACTCTTGCCATGCCAAGTGACAGTGGCCCATCGAATCCATTCATCCCAGCCTTTTGTCATTCTTGGAATGTCGCATCGGTCACAAACATCCCACCAGATCGCTTTAGTATAGGAGCATTCAAAGAATAAGCGGTTGTGATCTTCATTGTTGCGGAGACAGAGTGAGCATCTATTAGGACCATGTATACCAAACCGATGAAGTCTATCTTGAGTTGTGAGTTTATGTTGGACAACCATCCATAGAAGAAACGAATGTCTTGGAACAACATTCTTGAACCACACAATGTCATGCCATTCAACCATCTGACGATGAATTCTTAGTTGCTCCCAAGCTACTTTGACCGAGAATCTGTGATTTGATGAATCCAACCAAACTATCTCATCCTTTTGCCCCATCTTAGGATTAGAATTGGAAGGAATAGCTTCTACAATGGGGTGTCACCCAATAGCTTGGGTGGTAGGAATTTTCCATTCTAAGTTATGAATCAGTACATTCACTTTCACGTTCTTTTCTATACTTGAATCATAGATGAATCTTTCCTCGTAAGAATCCGCGAGTGGGCTGTAAGGATGCCAATTGTCAAACCATAGAGAGGTTGTCATTCCATCTTCTATGATGTACTTCATCTTCGGCCATGCTAAGGATCTGAGCTTTAGAATCTTTCTCCAAGCCCAAGAGCAATTCTCTAGCGTCTTGATTGTCCAGAAATTCCTACCTCGCAACAGATTGGATCTGATCCAAGTAGACCAGATTGAGCCATCTAAGTCATTGCACAGGTTCCAAATGTGTTTCAACAAAGCAATCTTGTTCCATTCTGTTATCCTTTTTATTCCTGACCCCCCCTCCTTTTTTGGAAGACATACCTGATCCCAAGCCACTTTAGCCCCAGTAGTTCTCATATCTGAACCTGACCAAAGAAAGGATTTCATAATTTGCTCCATATTTTTAATTACTTGCCCAGGTAAGAGGAAAAGAGATGCCCAATAGACCTGTATGGAAAACAAGACTGAATTAATTAGTTGTACCCATCCTGCATATGAGAGTGTTTTACAAGTCCAATGTCGAACTTTAGAGGTGATTCGATCCACGAGGCCCTTACAATAAACAGTCTTTAGTTTGGATGAGAGAAGAGATAACTCCCAAATATTTCATAGGGAGCTTTGAAATTGCTTAGCCAACTTTAAAAATCCTTTAGATGCTAGGAAATATGATCTAAATAGAAATTTAATTGTTGAAGTCTTCTTTCCTTGTTGGATTAGGATTCCTCTTACGAATATGGAAAATATTTTTATAAATTAATTTTCCTTATAGCCGCTTATCACTTTCTTTCCTTGACTAGTAGAATCAAATATTTAGCATTAAATAATCCATCCAAGTCTAGGATTCAGATCTAAGAACTACTTTTAGTTTCTTTGCATGACTAGGAAACTTCCTCATTTGTTTCTAAATATTCTCATAAATAATAAGGACAATAATAAACAAATTTTCTTTTCAATTTTAGGATAATATTTTATTGATCTTTCAAAGAAAATGATCCAAACATCCTAATTAGCCCAAGCCAACTTTGGACTCCATGTTGCCTAAACCCATTTTGACACAACCAAAAAGTTGATGTCTTCTCCCAAGTGTAGGAGTGTCGAAGTAATAAATAACCTGGCAAGACCGGGGTCGAACCACATAGAGGTTAACTGTATAAACTATAAATAAAGAAATAGATAATAACAGAAAAGGAGTTGAAGAGAGCTTTGAGATGTGATATTGATGTAAGGATTAAACAAGGATAAAATAATTGTTAAGGTTAAAGGATCCACTAATGGTATTTCAAACAAGTATAATATAAACTCTTTTTATTACTAAACTAGAAACCACACACAAAGGAGGTTTCAATCGGATTATAAATTGTTAACATGATTACATTATTTATCTTATTCGAATAATGTTAATACTTGTAAATGTTGTTAGGTATTCATGATTATAACTTATGTTAACAACAAATCAAGTTCCTTTCATAGCACAGGTGTCGGTCATACCATACGGTTGGGCTATGAAAGTGCCAAGTATTTGTTGTACCAAGGGTTATACAACATTAATCTAGATTAACCATTTAACAAGAAAAGTATTAAAAGTGAACAAGATAACAAATACAAAACATGTCAGTATCAAACATTAAAGTCCATGTTGAGTTTATACTATACTTATTCTTACACCATTAGTGTAACCTTTTCACCTTGACATAATAAATTTAGCTAAACATAATAAAAGAGAGAAACACAAATAAACAAGATAAGAACATAAATAAGATATAAGTTAACAAAGTAAAGGAAAAGAAACGAAAAGCATAAACAAGATATTAATATAAACAAAACTTAAGCATTACTAATATAAATAAAATATAAAGAGAAAGAGCAAGAACATGATCTTAATCTGAAAACCAAGATGCCTAAATGTATGGCAAATGCCTCCTTTTATATGCCAAAATTTGGAACTATTGATTTGATGACTAATTGTTGAGTGGGTGGGCACATCTTGACTTGGTGACAATCCTTATCTTATTGTCTGAACAAAACATCATTACTTACATCAGAATTTGAACGAACAGTCTTCATGAAAGTTCTAGGAAATTGTCTCAGCTTTCCAACAAAATAAAAATCGATGCATTTGGACATCACATGGTCACGCAACCTACACGCAAAGACACCAATTCCTGGAAAGCCAAGTAAATCAAGTTTGATAGAAGTGTGACACAAAGATAACTTGTACCTAGGCACCAACACTATTGGAAACGGAGACCCCCACCCAACGAATATTAATTCACGAACGAGAAGTATAAGGATGATGCCACGAAGATAGCTGTTCTTCGATAAGTCATTTTCAGTTCTTTAGAGAACCAAGGAAGGGAGATTATCCCACCAACACACAATAAGTGCAGTAAAAAAGTTTATTGATTTGAAAATTGCGTAACCTTACATGTTTGTTTATGCTTTTATTTATACTGATTCTAGACTTAAAGAAACCCTAATGGACCCCCTTAGGTGGACTTATATGAAGCCTACTTACAATTGGTCCAAATAAGTAATAATAACCCAAAAACTAAGAAGAAAATAATAAAAATAATAAAAATCCAAAAATTATCATGCTAAATATGCTAGAATTAGATTTGTCACCCTTAAGAAGTCTTAAATAAAGTAGGAAAAATCTGATTTGGAAAGTTTGTGTTGCTGCCCCCCCTTTGATGTCCTTGATTAACTTGGATTTCCTTGTTTAACTTGGACAAATAAGAAAACAAATTTCCACCTTTGTTGCTGATTTAATTACTTTCCTTTCTAAGTTAGGAAAAGCATTAAATAGTCCTCCCCTTTTTAGGAATAAGATATGGCCAACTTCCTTACTTAATTAGAAGAATAAATTGCTAACTTTTTATCCTTGTAGCATTAGAAAAAATAACAAGCCTAACAAGGTTGGTATTAGGCCGGACACATCAACCCCTTCTTCCACACGAATTGGGCTCTTCTTGGACCTGAACTAGATGAATTAAAGGTTGTCCTTCATGCTCCTTAAATGTCCCAGACCCCTCTAGGTTCATTTTGCTCCATATGTTCTGAACAAGCCCATTCAATGCTTCTTTAATCTTCTTTTCCCTAGCTTTTGTGATTGGCCCAATTGGCACCTCCAATGGGTCGTTGGCATGATTACGCTTGGTGTTGGGCTGATCCGCATCACAGTGTCTGGGCTTCAGGACAGAATCTGACTTCTCTGTTGTTTTTACCATTTGAACTTAAAAATGGTCTTTTTGAATCTTGGACTCTTCATGAAAGTTTTAGGCATATGTCTTAGCTTTTCATACATATAAACCAAGCCTAAATCCAAGTTCTATAGCTCTAATTATGAATGGTGTTCCAGATTGGACTGAACCAGCATCTCTTTTCTAAGAGATCCTTCTTTATCTCTTTCATCATCCCCTCTGAAACAACTATGAAATAGTGGGTAGGAAGGCGGAGCTCAAACTTTTCCTACGCATGCTTAAAAAGAAGTGTACCCAAGTTCCTGTTTTTCATTTACCAATCATCTAATCTAGGGTGGATAAGACTGCCAACATGAGGTTCTCAGTCTCACTCCCTCATGCCCTCCGCAGGAAAGATCCCCTCACGTGGGTGCTAAGATGAGGTCGGGATCGGGGATACTAACTTGAGTGGGCTTTATCCGTATGAGCGGAGTGTTCAGCTGTGTGGGCAAGATCTGGAGAGATTTGTTCATGAAAACATCCCCTTTTCGGTTCGGGGTATTCCTCTTTAGTGATTGGCACCTTTAGTGATTTTTCTAGCAAAGGCCATGAGGTTTTGGTGTTTGCCGGCCTAACTCACTAAACTTCCAGTCTCATTTGTCTGAGATCCTAACTCGACGAAAGTATAAGCTGAAGCAGAGGCTTCACCAAGAGGGATTTCCCACACTTAGAAGTTGGGTCGCGAGAATACTTTCTCAAAAGGATATTTGTCTCTGTATGACCGATGTCTCTTAGCCCTCTCTTTGTCTTCTCAATTTCAGTAGTTAAACTCATTAATCAATCCTTTCATTT
>Ga0325405_1003983_pt1 | contig 15168 bp, 7 predicted proteins | sample PopdelMetagenome_21_FD_205663 | JGI IMG/M metagenome (GOLD analysis project Ga0325405, IMG submission 205663) | Populus deltoides microbial communities from Bellville, Georgia, United States - Xylem-Control-R2 | ecosystem: Host-associated > Plants > Phyllosphere > Stem > Wood/Secondary xylem... | reverse complement strand
ACCTTTTAATTGTTTTGATTTCTTAATTAAAATTCTTGTTAAAATCACTTAATAAAAAGAAAAAGGTTAAGCTTTTCGCAAAATGAGGTACTTTCTTTTAATTATTTACTCAGATTAGATCAAATTCTGATTGAATTTATAAAACAATATCTTGGTAACATGTTTTTTAACCAAAAAAAAATAAAAATAAGTTGCATGGAATTAATTCAATGTGACCTTATCAATTTTATAGATCCCGAAACAATACCAAAGATCAATAAAAACATAATTAATTCAGAAAAATTTAAAATAATATCTTTAAAATAAATATTAAAATAACATTATACTGAATTGATCTTGGTCAACCTGAAGCAAGGTTGTAAAAAACATTTTTTTAACACAACATGAAATATATAATATAAACTTTAATCGTAAATTCGAATCGTAAAATCATAAGTAAAATATTTTAACTAATTATATATTGACATTTCCAATCAAGTAGTAAAATAATAATATAACATAATTAAAATAAAAGTGAAATAAACAATACAAATATCCAAACTTCTTAAAATACATGATTCAAATAAAAATTCATATATGGTTTAAATAACTTAACAATACAATATAATACAATTATATCTATAGAATTTCATTAATTAAAAACTAACAAACCTAAAACAAATAATTTGTTGGTGTGTCATGTAACTAAACACAACCTCATTGCCTTTATTTTCCTCATTATTCCTAAAATATTTATTAAAATTATTACCATTTAAAAAATTATTATTATTACTACTAATATCAACATCGATATTATAAACATTAATGCTACTATTAATATAGAAAACTGATGATGATCCATGTCTTTCTTTATTTTTTATTTTTTATAGAATACCTATTTATATTTAAATTCAACTTGACTTCACTGGTGAATCCAATAACTTATTTATTCATATCATAATTTATATGAAGTCTTATATTAAATGAGTTAATTATATATAAGTCAAAATGAAAAAAAATTAAGGACACCGAATGTTGAAATGACATTTAAAGAATTAAATTAAATCATCATAACTAATAATTATTTTTTTAAAATAAAACTATACAAATTGAAGGCCAAGTGGCCTTGGTATAAAAGGAAAGCAAAATGTAAGGCCTCGCTGTTTTCAGCCTTTTTCTTACCAAAATATCTTCCTCTTCATTTCCTCTCTCTCTCTCTCTCTCTCTCATTTGGAATCCAAATAATAAGAATCGTCTCCTCACAGAAGGTGAATGGTACAACGGGGAGTCGGGGAAAGCCTGCCTAGCAAAGCCAAGCTTGGAAAAACCACCTAAAGCTAAGACTACTTTTTGGGTGTTGCTTTTGAGAGAGAGATTAGCAGAGTGTGGAAGACTGGAAGTTATGGTGTTGCTATGGCAAAAGAGGAAGGGGAAAGGGGAGTGAGGACTCGGGAGGGACTCAGGGAGAGTACACTGTAGTCAGTACATTTTGTAAATTTTAACTTTTGTTGAACTCGTAAACTCGGTCCGAGTCCGAGTTACAGACTGTTTGTTTTTGAAGTAGTTGTTGCAGTTGCGGTTAGAAAAAAATGATTTTAAAAAAAGTATTTTTTTTATGGTTTGTGTATATATTTTGAGTGTTTGGTTAAAAGTGTGGTGTGATTTTATTATGGTAAAAGTATATTTGGTTAAAACTGTAGTTGCGGTTGATATTGTATCTAAAATGACTAAAAATGACATATATGAAATAATTCTTTGTGTTAAGAGGAAATAAAACATTTTGTCCAAATACATACCGGCAAAAAAGTAAATTGTTATTTGTTATTACAAAATAAACATCATTGTCCCATCAAAATATTTGCAATGCCATCACGAATATAATTCATACGCGACACCTTTTGGTGCCCTCGTGGTTGTGATTGTGTAACGACATCGGGAAAAGTATCAGGAGGAACAAAATCTGGATGACTATCAAACTTGTTGAATGCAACATCTTGGCCCGACCGTCGAATGTAGTTATGCAGGGCCATTGATATGACAACAATTTTAACTTGTGATTCGTAAGGAAACTCAGGCATGTTTTGCAAGATTCGTCATCTTTTCTTCCAAACTCCAAATGTATGTTCAATGACACATCGTAAGGATGAATGAACTCGGTTGAATAGTTTCTCCTGACTTCACGGTTGTCCTCGTCGATGAAATTCTAGAAGATGATATCTCTCCTCTCTATATGGACCCAAGTAACCGTACTCATTCGAATATCCCGAATCAACGAGATAATACTTCCCTGCATAAAATTAATTATTGTTTAACGCTTACTTCTTATTTCATATAAAAGAAAATTAGACCAGCTGAACAACAACCCTATTTTTTACGGATGAATACCTTCTGGTGGCCTCGGAAATTCTATGTTTGTATTTCCAATCGCTTCATAAAATATTCTTGTATCATGTGCACTACCTTCCCACCCAGCCCAAACAAATGTAAATTACATGTCAAAACTACATGCTGCCATTATATTTTGCATCGGTACACCTTTTCTACCAATAAATGAGATTTGATTTTCTTGTGATACACATGCACGTACATGTATTCCATCAATCGCTCCAATGCAATTCTAGAAAAACAAAAAATTTGTTGCCGAATCAATTTAATTTTACTTAAGTATTTGATTGTAACCTTTTGAAATATAATAACAACTTGTAAAAAGTATGTTTTTTACCTTGAAATGGGGCATGTATCTCGGATTCATTGCAATTTCCAGTGGTGTTGCTGTGAATTCTGGATCTACTGGTCTGATTAAATCAGCAATTAGCACGCACACAGAACGAAGAACTTCGTTGAAATTTCTGGACACGGTTTCACCTGAATGTTGAAACCTCTCCTGAACTTCCCTGTTCAAAGCGCCTAGAGCTAAAGTGTAGAGAAACATGCCTACCTTCTCAATAACACTCATCCATCTAGATGGTTTCAACCCATACATTGTTTCCAACTCAAGAGACAAACTCTTAAATGTGTCTACATCCATCCGAAACATGTTCACACAACGCACCCAATGCCCATTTAAAATTTCAATCAACCATCGCATTCCAATATTGTATGAAACCATACATGGTTCTTTATAAACATACGTATTGTGATACAAAGCCAGTGCTCCAGCAGTGCATATGACTAATTTAGTGCGATCACACTCTCTATGTCAAAATAAATCGCCACTGTCATTATCATCCTGTTGATTTTGGTCGTCGTCCTGCACATCATTGTTATTGTTCCCATAACCAGCATCGAAACTACCTCCAAAACCACTTCCAGAACTTGTACCAGCAAACCCATCAGACACATACCGACCAACATTATTCATAACATTTTCATAATGGTCATCAAAAAGCGCATTAAACCAATTCGCATCCATATCTACAAACACAACTTAATATCAATTTTGAACCTGCAGAGTACCGGTAAAAAATACATGTTCATGGAATAATATGTTTTGACTATTGTTGACGTTAATGGCAGCCTTAACACAAAACATTTACGTTTGAACAAGCACTAATTATCGAATATATTTTACTTATACATAACTCATTCAATATTTTAAACACAACAATAATATCAATTTTCAACCTGCAATGTAACGGTAATAAAACATTGTTCATTGCGGAATTTGTTTAAAATATTTTTAACTTTAATGACGACATTAACTTAACCCAAAACATTTAAATTGGAGCAATCCCTAATAATCGAACATAATTTACTTATAAATAACTCATTTAATATTTTACAGCACAACCATAATTTCAATTTTCAAAACATTATTCATACATATGGGAATGCTTGAAATATTTGTTGGCAGCAAGAAAAGTATAAAAACTTTAGCAAACTTATCATTCAGCTTATAAATTGAAAAACACATAAATGAACTTGCTTTATTGACTATAAACAGCAGCCCTATCAGCTTTACCCTTTTAATTTGTTTACAAGAAACATAAGGATGAAGCTTTATTAACTAAACAGCAGCTCTCAAATGAATAACTAACCTTCTAAATTCAATGAACTTGACTTGGCAGTGTAAAACAATAACAAAACCTTCTGAAAACAGCTTGCAATACACGTGGGAATGCTTACAATATTTATGGGCAGCCAATGAAAATGTTTTGGAATGATAATGCAGCTTAAATGGAAACCAAATAGAAACCACACACACAACACAAACCACTACTCTTGACTGCCATACCCATCACCAACCCGAATTTGTACCATGAACAACCATTCAACCCAGTAACTCTCATTCAAACCATTATCAGCCATTCAAGTGAGCAACAATAATTCACAGCAGTTTCAGCAATTCAAGTCAACAACAATCATGCACAGCAATAACTAACATTCAGCAAATTAGCAGTCATTCAACTCAGAAACAACCATCAAAGTCGTAAATTACAATATCCAATTCAAGGCTGAAAAAAAAACTCAACACAAAGTTTTTCAGCCTTTAAAACAAGTCTATAGAAGTCAACATGAAACCTAAAAGTACAGCTTGTAACAGGTACAACAACAGCTGTTATAGACATCTCAAACATAACCAATTAGCCTACAGCTACAAATACAAGGAAGTGCTCAACATATCATACGTTACAAATTAGAAACCTGGGAAAAATCAGCAACGGCAGAACCGTTTGCATTAACCATTTGGCAACAACACAGCCGCAGCAACACCTCATGCATTGCACCTCACCATAAGGATTGGTATTGTAATCTTTTAACTGTGAAAAACACATAACCATGCAATATGTTAACAACTCATTGACATAAAAACCAAACATGATAAGCGTGTTAAACATTGAAACAACACTTCAAATATGAAATGCATGCAATACTTACCAAAACATATAACACACAACAAAATTTACTTGCTGCTACATATAACACACAATAATATACATAACTGTAAGTGTTCCCTATATCAAATGTACACTTACATCAAGGTCTGTAGCTTGCCCTTCAATCGAACATTAATTTCAACCACTGAAATTTTCGGTCCATATCACCAATTGCTGCCCACATTTCCCTCCTACTTCTAACCATAAAAAACTCAGTTGCAAAACAATACAGCTCACTGCCGAACACCACTTCCTCAACGGAGTGAAACTCCTTCATCACCTCTTCTATGCTACATCCTTTTTTTATCCAAACCACTTGATGTGCATTCACTCTTGGTAGACACACTATCAACCAACTTATCTAAACGCGAAAACAATTGTGATCCCCTTCCTGCACCCCTTCTTTTTTTCTTATTTTTTTGGGACCTTTGTTGCACACCTTTTCTTTTCCCACTATTACCAGTGGGATTGCTTGTGCTGTTGGCAACAGGGACACCAACAACCATATTACTGACATCGACAACAAAATTTGGTAGACTATCCTCCTCAGAATCTCCACTACTTTCCTCAATATGAGGGTCCTCATTAACTGCATTAGTTTGCCTTTCACCGACACCATCTTCATCAGAATTCAGACCCTATGCTGGAGCCCAAACATACTGACCAGTAGCAACAATGTTTGTAAACATGATATCATATTTACAACACAACGTGGGATCGATTCCAGCATGCCTAAACTTTCTTGCTCCGCGTATCTTCTACAAGAAGGGATAATCAAGATAAAAATGCATCAAAAAATAATATACCAGTACTCAATCAAACAGTTTATAACAGCTTTAAACATATTGAAAAAAACAGACCTGGCTTTTAGCTTTCCACCATTCATCAGGTGCCGAAATTGTTCCAAGTTCAACACTCTAGCCTACTCCTGTTTCAGAAATCAACCTTTTTCATATTCTCCAATCTTTTTTAATTCCGTCCCACTTATTCTTTAATTGTGCTTTCGTTAATGTATGGCCAATTTGATCCTTGAAGCCATTCATAACATATTTCCACCCAGCTTTGTCAAAATGTGTGTTGGGTCACATACCTTGCTCAATTGCTTTAATACATATGTCACAAAAAGCGTGCAACATCTCTCTAGTCCAACAAGCCTTATCTTGTGATTGAGAATCGTCCATGTTCTCGGTTAAAATGTTTTGTCTAATATACAATTAACAGGTTAATTTCCTAGAGGCATTGTAAAGAACATAGAATGCACAATCTATCTTAATTAAATCACCGACTTAAATAAAACATGCAATTTAAGAACATAGACTTAACATAATCAGCTTAACACTTTAATTGGCAGGTTTATTTATATTTATGTTTCTACAAGCCAATGTTTTCATTTCCTAAGCATAATCTGTCAATTATGTAATATTATATTAGATGCTGAGATTTCTTAGATATAATTTTCTCATGTGTTTAATGACATAATCAGACGTTGTATAGAGCAGATAACTGACTTCAGTCCTATTTTCAGCAGCTTGATATTCACACAGGTTTTATGTTTATACCCATTCAACTGAGACAATAAAACTAACAATTAAACACATGTAAAGCACAACAACTGACACTAAATGTAATTGTTGAACCGAAACAGAGATTAAAAATCTAACAATAACACAAATGTAAAACCTGTAAATTCTCAGAAAATGTTCAATTAAACACAAAAATGTTCAACCGAAACAGACATAATCAAATGTAACAATTACAGACATGTTAATTCTTAGAAAACACACAGCAACTGAAAATTAAAGATTAAATACTTGTGCAACCGAATCAGAGCAATTGACCTTGAATTTACTTGTGCAACCGCCACAGAGATTGGTAAGATGCTTGTGCTTGAGCTTTCCAGGAGACTGATTTCGATGCCCTCTTTGGTTCTGGCAAAGAAAACAGTGTGAAGAGGAAATTAAAGTTAGAGAAAGCCGTTTTGTATGTTTGTGGTAGCAGATAAGGCATGATATATACAGTTCTTTTGGGTACAATTACAAGATAATTACCTTAGTGAGTGCGTGTCTTCTTCAACCGTGAAAGGAGCTCATCAGGGCAGCAAATCGGTGGCAGATGGGCTTGATCTACACTCGGCTACAAACACTGGTGACTGGGTTCGGTCTCTGTGAGATCATGACAGAGTGTGTGTAGGTGTGTTTGACACAGCGAAGCTGCGAGGAGAAGGATGAATTTTGAGATGAGGGAAGCTGTGGTGGAGGAGAGCTCAGCTGCTTGGGAGGCGAATGTAGAGGAGGAGAGACGACAGTTGAGGAGGACAGATAGGGCTAATTAATTTTTTTTGGTAAAGGAAAGTTATGTTGCTGCATTTTCTGAACAACAGCCACGACAAAAGCAAGGTAGAGTTGCTTTTGCTAATCCAGCGTTTGGAACACAACTTTGTGTGGGCCCCAGGTGCTTAAAACCGTGGGCAGCTGTTAACCAAACAGTTTGTAAAACATGGACGCAGGAAACGTGGACGTAACTTCTTAGCCAAACGGGTTCTTAATCGAGTTTGATCGAATTTAATCGAGTTTGATCGAATTTAACCGAGTTTGCTTATTTTCGAGTTTTTAACTCGATTCTATATATTATATATGAGTTGACTCGTAAAATCGTATAATTTTACGAGTCAATTCGTGAGTTTAATAACATTGATATGAGGTATCCATTCAAATCTGCAACTTGAATTATAAGTTCAGGATAACCCTATAGAAAGTAAATCGAATCAAATTATAAACTTTAATTTTTAATCAACTCAATATTGAATAATAAAATTTTAAAAGTTTAATTAAAAAAACAAAAAAAAAACCTAGGTCAACTTGGGTTAACCAGCCAAACCCATGACACCAGTCATTAAACCAAAATAACTTTATAAAAAGTAAATTGAAACAGATTAGAAAACCTAATTTCTAATCAACTTAATGTTAATAAATGAAATTAAAAAAGAAATAATTCAAAAAAGATTCAAAAAATTAACTCGAGTTAACTAGGTTAACTTGCTACGTCCATGACCTGAGTCATGAAACCAAATAACATTATATAAAATAAATCAAAATAAATAATGAATCATAATTCTCAATCAATTATTGAAAGATAAAATAAAATAAAATTGAATAAAAAAAGAACAACAAAAATCAACCTAGTTGGTTTAATCCATCAAACTCAAGACTTAAATTATGATAATAGAATAATCTCATAAAATATCAAAATAAATTATAAAATTCAATCTCCATTAAGAATTGTTAAATGATTAAATTCAATTATTAAATAATACAATAAATAAAACAATACTATATAAAGAGGAAATAATGATTTCCCTCCTTTAAATAGTTCTTATTAATAAAAGTACAATTTTAAATTAAAATACAAATGAAAAGCTTAAAGCTTTTAATTGAAAATTTATAAAAGTTTAAGAATAAATTGATACTAAATAATGTTTGGTGACAAAGGTGAAATTAAACTATTTAATTATTTAAAACATTTAAAAGAATTAGGCTGGGCTATTTGAAGGTACTTCACTATTAAGCAATTGTTTTTGTTTCCTTTCATTTTCAATTTTTATTTCCATTCAATTACATTCTTCGTTGGAATAATTAGATGGAATTAGTATTGCAATTATGGTATAATAACTAAAATAAAAAAAAAATACTAAAATATAAAATATAGAGAATAATAAATTTATTTTGATCCACAAGTTCATTTTATTTGTTTTTTAGTCTCTGGATGAGAGACAAAACTCATTGAAAAACAGTAGTGAAAGGAGAAAATGGTTAATTTTCGTGATTTTAGCCACAAAAGTTATAAATTTGATGTATAAATATTCCATTTGACAAGTAAAGTTTGATGGTGGTGGTTATTGATATTCAAATTACCTAAAAAATAGATCGAGGCTTGAAAAGATTTGGGGTCTCGAGTTGACTTTTTATTTTTTGACTGATTTTGGCAACTTTAAGAACACAAATGGATTTGTTGAGTTATATATTTTGTTTTTCATGTGTTTGCAAGTAAAACAGGTTGTTTGGTTCAAAAAATTAAAATGCAAGTTTCTGCTTAGTTTTTGGCTATTTGGGTTGCTAGAATCTAGATAAATAGACAACACATCATCTCTCTCAACAAATGATACGTTGTCCAATTTTTTTTTTCAAACACAAAAATATGAGGTGGATGACATGTTAATAATAAAAAAAAAGGTCAGGTGTGCGCCCCTAGCCTGTAAGCCCTTGCATATTTGCTGCGGCTGGGTGTTCAACCTAATCCTTTTAAGTTGTTTTTTTTTTCACTAAAAAAACATTATATTGATTTATTTTCTCTTTAATTTTGACATGATTTTTAAATAATATTATAAATAATATTTGATTTTTTTATTATTTTTTCAATTATTATGTATCTAATATAAAAATAATAATACTAATAATAAATTGCTCGTGAAAATTTTATTCATTTATTTAAAATTTTTAAATAGATTTTGTATATAATTTTAACACATTTATGATCATTTTAGCTTTCAATTGCACATAAAATATGAACATAATATTTTATTTTTTTCAACTTACTTTAACAATCATAAAATATTTTTTTTAATGAAACAATTATTTTAATTTAAAACATTGTGTTCACTAAGATGAACAAGAGATACATTAATAAAAAAAATAGTTTTACACTTCAAAAATATATGTTTTGTAAATATTTAAAATAACTTATATTCTTTTTATAAGAAAAACTATTATTCTATAATTAAATAAAAAGAATTGAAAAGCTACATGCAACATTAGATTACATATCCTTGGCTTCCTGACTCAATTTTTGGTTTAGTCAATAAATTTATACCCGAAGAGACAATAAGAATTTTCAACCAAAAGAAGTTTAGGAGTGAGAGCATTCAAATGAAGAAGTTTATTAAAACATACAATTCTTAATTTATTTTATTAAATACACATAATAACTTTATTTTGCAATGAGAATTTATTTTGATAAAAGAAATTAAAATAAATATATTTTCAGGTTTAATAACAATGCATTTCTCTAAGACCTAAATATTTCTTTTTATATTCGAAAATTTTTTCATCCCCCAAAGCATAGCTTGAGCATGCAAACTAGTAGGGACTATTTTTGAAGTTTGCTCTAAAAATTACTACTTAACTTACGAACCAGTCCTCTCATGTCTTCATACATGCAATGAGTAAAGAAATACGAGGTGTTTCATTTGAGTCTCTAAAATCCATTTTAGTTTCAATTTAGTCCTTGTCTTGTTGAAAGAGAGAGGCAAAGATTTTGGGAGAGGCGGACAAGAAGTTGAAAATTTGGGGAGAGATACAGAAGTAAAAAAATCTCATAATATTTGTTGAATAGTTATATGAGGGAAAAAGCTATTTTCCATTAAAAAACATAAAATCACTTGTAAATACATTTGTTTTTTAACTTGTCGTTTAAATATTAATCTAATATTTTTTTTCTTATAGTTTGTTAGGTTTAGATAAGTTTTTTTTTGTGATTTTTATATTCTAAACTTCAATTATAACACTAAATAGAAACATAAAGATATATTATTTTGGTTAATAAAAAATGTTATAAAGAAAAGTTAGGAATTATTATGGTGAGTGTCAAAGAACCATCTCAACCCAAAAGTTTAAACTGTTAGGTGAGGTTTCAGGATATGATTTATATTATTCTCTAACACACTCCCTCAAGTGAAAGCCCTTTGGGCTTGAAACTTGCATAGATCCATGTTACCTTGTGCTTAATTTTTTATCAAATAAATGGGGATGGTGAGATTCGAACTCATGATCGCTTGATTATCAAGGCTCTGATACCATATCAAAGAACCATCTCAACCCAAAAGTTTAAGTTTTTAGGTCTCAGGATATAATTTATATTATTCTCTAACAGTGAGAATAACAACATATTCACGGTAAATAAATTTAAGAAAAAAAGAGAAGAAAAGTTTGGATGTTAAATTGAAGAAAAACATAAATATTAATCCCTTAACAATTTCCATGGATACTAAACATATATTTAAGAATAATACAGAACATGGTTTTACGGTAATATCAAGACTAAAGGTCACATACTTTCTAAGTAAATTATAAAGTAGTCCCTCTAGTTTTACAAAATGAATTAAAATTCTTTTTAGTTTCAAAAACCATCATGCATAGTTTAATATTATTTATTTCAGAACATTTATTTATTTCATCAATATTTTTAACTTTCCCTTTTCTATTTCTTGTAAAAAATGGAAAAAAAAAACAAAACGGCTTAATGATATTTCAAGGACTTAATTGCATCTCGATAAAAAGAAGAAGGATTGAATTGCATTAATGGGCTAGAAGCCCAAAATGGGTTTCAATGGGAATCCAATCCGTGAGCAGAAAATAGCTATTGATAACGGATGCTGAAGTGTTTGTTTATTTTACATGGGCCATGATCCTGGGCTTGGACCTGGGTTTCATGGATTCTGCTTAAGCTAGGCCTACCTTTTTCATTGCTGATATATCTGCTTCAATGGGCTTTCATCGTTAGTCCCAAGCTATCACTTCTACAAAGAAATAAGGAAAACCTAAATTTAGTACCAAACCTATTTATTCAATCTCAATTGTATGCCAAATCTATAAATTTAATCAATTAGGTCTCAAGTGTTTTCTCTATTTCTAAATCGTGTTCTTTTAATAGTTTATTTTCAATGCATATATATATATATATAGATATATATGCACTAAAGTGTCAAAATGAGATTAATTTGAAGAGATCTTGGTAGGAAACTTGAGTGAGAATTTTCTAATATATTTGGGACCTAATTGATAGAATTTATAAGTTAGGGATTCAATTAAGAATTAGTATGTCATATATGCACTAAAGTGTCAAAATGAGATTAATTTGAAGAGATCTTGGTAGGAAACTTGATTGAGAATTTTCTAATATATTTGGGACCTAATTGATAGAATTTATAAGTTAGGGATTCAATTAAGAATTAGTATGTAGGTTTGGGACTAAATGGGACGTAATTGTGTAAAAGCACGGCACATGCTATCCCAAATGTAATTTGCAACAAAAGAAAAGAAAGGAAAGGTGGAGCTCATCTCTAAGCTGGATTGTGCCATTAGATGTTGTTGTCTTGTTTTATTGGCTGACTTGCTTGGAAAAGCCAAACTTATAAACATAAAAAATTATAAAACAATGGCATTTTCATTAAAATAATGTTAAATATTAAAAAAAATATGATTAAAAATAAAGAAAGTCTAGACTGTAGAAACCCTATAGCCTTGAAATGGAGAACGGCAAGCCATGTTATCTTCTTCCAACCACACTTCCCAAGCTCCTTGTCTTGTGAAATTGGAATTTTTCAATTGTTCATCCCATTGAGCAAATGCACTCATGAAAAAGATCGAACCACGTTAGCATTATAAACGGGAAATAAAAAATGGGTGAAGATAACCATCTAGATGGTGGTCTAATAAGAGTTTGGGATCAAGAGATTTGTTCTTTCTGTAGTTTCAGGTTCGAGCCCTGTGGTTGCTCATATGATGACCATTAGAGGCTTACATGGTCGTTAACTTCAGAACCCGTGTGATTAGTTAAGGTACGCATAAGCTGGCCGAACATCCACGTTAAACTAAAAAAATGGGTGAAGACAAAATAACTAACCACTTGGCCTTGAAATGGGCAACGACGAGCCATGTTTTCTTTTTCTAGCCAAAGTCCTTGTCTTATGAAATTCAGAAATTTCAATTGTTCATCCCACAGTGCATATGCACCGGGGAAAGATGCATATCGCTTTAATTAGAAGTCAACTAGGCTCTCTGCCCGCGTTTTATCATGGAGCCATACTATTTTTTTCTTAAAAATTATCCTGTGGAAAAAATACTGTGCATATAAATTTATTATATTGTGTACTATACTATAAATATAAAATGATTGTATTGTAGATGATATTATAGCGCTATGAAGTAGTTATCTTTGTTGTTTTTTAATCAAAAGATATTATTGAAAGTAGTGTTGTTGGGAGTGTTATCTTTTCTGTTTTCTATGTCAAAAATTATTATAGCGCTGTGACAGTGTTATTTTTGTTGTTTTTTTAATTAAAAGATATTGTTGGAAGTGTTGGTGTTGGCAATGTTATCTTTTTTATTTTTTGTGCCAAATGCTCTTAGGTCTGGCTGGACAGCCAGACCCAAATCACTTCCAACTAATGCTGGGTTTGGCTGCTCAGCCAGACCCAACAACTTTTGGCATGATCCAATAGTGTTGGATTCTGCTGCCCAGTAGTACCTAATAGCATTGAGTTCGGTTGCTAGTAACTTTTGAACTTCTTGACCGTTAGATCCAATGCTATTGGGTCTGGTTTGATAACCATACTCAATGTTATTGGGTCGGCTTTTCTACTAGACTCAATGCTATTGAGTTCATCTTTGCAGCTAGATCCAAGATTATTTTCTGGCTTGACTACCCCAAGACACTAAATATATTCTCTATACTCTTTATATATTTTTTTACATTTGAAAAAAAATATTATTGACCCGCTACGAAGCGTGAGCTAATATGCTAATTATATTCAAATGCTGTAAGTATGTTTTTAAAAGAGAAAATTTTATGGCTTGACTTTAGATTTGATTAGGTTAAATAAGTTGATTTTTTTTAATTAGAGGAAAACAATAGAAAATGATAGTAAATAGATCAAATTTAATAAGAAAAATAATCAAGATCACCTGAGAAATAAATATTTTTTCAAAAAGAGACAATGGATGCATCTTAATTAACAATTCATTAAAAATGAAAGAATAAAATGGGATAAAAAAGACATAAAAAAATCATGGTTAATTTGAGTTAGCATGATAAACCTATAACTTTGATAATCAGGGCTGAGCCAATTTTGAATATTCAGCCAAACCCATGATCTGGATCTTGAGATTAAAATAGCCTAATAAAAAAATTATAAAAACATATTTTTTTAAAAAGAAAAACATCAACTTATACCTTTTTTTTTAAGAAAATTTTAATATATTTTTAATTAAAAATTATATTTAAAAAACACTCGAAAAACCGTACTAACTTCTGCCTACCATACACACCAAAATCCTTGTCTAACCAAATTAAGAAATTTCAATACGAATTAGAGAAAGATGCACTGAATTGCATATCACTTTAATTAGAATACAAATCTTCTCCATCCTCCAATTTCCTAATTTCCATGTATAAGATTTATCCCATCTATTACTAAATGTTTGGATAAAAATGATATTTTTTTTCCTTTTTTTTTTAATGAAAGAAGATTAATATAAATCCAGAAGGAAAGGTTGACCAAAGAGCAAAATGTAATCAATTCACTATAATTTTAATTATTACTATCTTTTGAATTCTACTCTGATTGATAAGTTATAATATTTCTTATATTATTATCCAACATTTAATAATTATTTTTTTATTTTTTAAAAATTATTTTTGATATCAACACATTTAAAAATATTAATTTAAAATAAAAAAATAAAAATTTTTAAATTTTGTAAAAAAAGCTTTTGAAAAACAAAAACAAATATGACCTTAATATATCAATTTTTTTAAAAAACAAATCCTTATCAACCTTAAGTATTTATTAAACATCTTAACACTTCCACTTCTGAATATATATATATATATTAGTTTAATATTGGTGTCCAGGTTAGCTTGCGTGTACTTTGACTAGTTTCACGGACCCTTAAATTAACGACCATGTAAACCTCCAGTAACCATCATATAAGCAACCACAGGGCTCGAACCTGAGACCACAGAGGGAGTAAACCTCTTGATCCCAAGTTCTTACCACTGGACCACCACCTAGATAGTTATAAGATATTAATTTCAAACAAACAAGCCTCATTATCAACTATAAAAATTACTAATTAGATCGATTTTATTAAAAGTTAAATATTAATTAAAAAATTATGGAATTGGATATTTTGAAATCAAGTATCAATGTAAATAATCATATCAAATCTGATAAAAATACTTGTTTTTATATTTGAAATTATATTTAAATACATTTTAAAAATGTGTTTTGTTTAAAAAATATATTAAAATAATATTTTTTTTATTATTTTCTATTATAATAATTAACAAATACTTAATATGTGTTTATATTGTGATATATATATATATATTATAAAAAATAATTTTTACTTAAAAATATATTAAAATAATTATTTTTATTTTTAATATTAATAAATCAGATCTGTCTAGCACCCCTCAATTTTTTGAGGCAGTATTTTAAAGAAATAATAATAAAAAAATACATCGTCCACAATCT
>Ga0325405_1003982_pt1 | contig 15169 bp, 12 predicted proteins | sample PopdelMetagenome_21_FD_205663 | JGI IMG/M metagenome (GOLD analysis project Ga0325405, IMG submission 205663) | Populus deltoides microbial communities from Bellville, Georgia, United States - Xylem-Control-R2 | ecosystem: Host-associated > Plants > Phyllosphere > Stem > Wood/Secondary xylem... | reverse complement strand
CCATGATTCCATCCATATGCTATTAACGCCCCTTGCGCTTGAAAAATGTTCTTATAAAAAATGATTTTTTAATTAATTTTTTTTTAGTGTTGGTAGATTATTTTGATGTATTATTATTAAAAATAAAATTTTAAAAATAAAAAAATATTTTAATATATTTTTAATTAAAAATATTTTAAAAAAACACAATATTATACTGCTCTGCAGATAATTAGCCCGTGTTTAGCTTAGAAGGTAGCAACAATGGTAAGGGTGGTGTTTTTGAAGTGGTGAAAACAAAGTAATTGTCACAGCATGTAATTAAATATAATGGATGATTGTTACTGTAAACGCTATAAGGTGGTACGATCATATTCTCATTGAGAGCTGAAGTGCCGGTTGTGATTTTTCGTTGGTGTGGAATTGCAGAATTTTAGCATCTTGGTCCTGCTAAATTCAGCAACTAAGTAGCAGGGTTTGGCTTTCATAAACTTTGCGTTATCATTAAATCTTGAAAGTGTGGGAGAAATATAAAATTCTCAATGATTTTGCTCCTCTCTCTAAGAGTCGACTTTTAAAACTGGCTTTCCATGAACTTTTCTTTGCCATGAAATCTTGATGTATGATGGACCTTATTTTGATTACGGTTCTGTTAATTTATGCTTGTAAATTTTGCAACTCTCATTGGAAAAAAGTGACAATTACTCGACTTTTCTTTTTGTCTTGGAGGTGATTGCAAACAAGATCAATCGTTGCAAAACATTCATTTCCAGGGTTAATTCTCGATCCATCTAGAAAATCATGACAGTTTTCTCCCTCGTTTCCATATCTTTTGATCCGAGAATATTTTCTAGTGTGTATAGTATCTTAAGGTCTCTGTCATCTTGTGTTTTTCCTTTCGCAATTGATGCAGCCTTGAATTTGATAATCCTGAAAGGCCTGAATGCAGCAATCTTCTCTCTGTATATCAGCTCGTTTCAGGCAAGACAAAAGAAGTATTGTAATTCACATGTTTGCTTTGACAGGTTGCCTTGCTTTATGCCTATTTGTAATTCTTTGACGGTGTATTTTATGTTTAAATCTTTCTTTAATCTTGGGATAGAAGACTGTTGGCAACTGTGTTTTGAGGAAATGATTGATCTTACACTTATGGTCATTTGTGAGGGCTTATGACGTTCCACTCTAACCATGTCTGTTGAACACTTATTGTAGGATGCAGCAAAGGAATGCCAGGGTTTGAATTCGGGCTTGTTCAAACCTCTCCTAACAGATGCCTCGAGTGAACATCTACATCCCATTCAGGTTTCTACCTGTATATACGCCTTTCTCTCTTTCAGTAGGGTCAGGAACAGTAAAAAAAGATGTTATGCATAGTTACATAGATCGTCTTAGAAACCAGAGATTATTGTTGTGTAATTGTAAATGTTTGCCAGTACCAGCGCAACTTGTTTGTAGCATGTGGCCACTGATTGGAGTTTCATGGAAATCTGTTGCTTTCCCTTTTTCACTTGGATTTTGGTCTGAACTGCCAAAGTTTGCCTACACATATCAGTGAAGTCATTGCCCTGATGTGCTTTAGAGAAAAGAGAGTATGAAGAAGTCATTTCTCTGCCTTTCCGTATTTTATTCTGAGGTGTCTTGTATTTATTTAATCACGGATAGTAGATCTAAAGTTATGTTGCAAATCCTGGCAAGAAGAAAAAATGAATATGACTTCGCACTAATGAGAGTTGTACTTTTAAATTGGTAAGAAGAGAATATTTACATATACTGTTCTTCTCTGTCCCTGCCCCTGCCCCCTCCTCGAGAGTACTACTGCTATTCATATGCAGCTTTTTTCTGGATAGTGTTGGAGGAAGGTGCCGGTAAAGCTGCAGAGATTGCAGAAGCCACTCTAAAAAATGTATACAGGCAATGGGAATCCTGCGGAGATAAGCAAGCTTTCAGATTTCTGAACGCGGAAATCTGAAAATCAACTTCCTTTTCCCAGCATTACATGGGGCATAAGCATAAAACATTTATTTTATTTAACTTTCACGCGTATAAATTAATATTTTCCCGGGAACTGTCTCTGCATAACTGTGGTCAGTTGAAATTTGTACAGAGAAAATTTATAGTTTTAATATTTGGATTATTTATCAGAACATGAACTTATTTAAACTACCAATTCCTTGATAATCAAGTGATGGAAATTCACTTAAATATCTTGCAGGTGCCTGAGAAGAATGTTGGTGTAGATTTTTTGTATTCTATTGATCGAAGACCCATTCCTTGGTTGTCTGTCTTCTCAAATTCAAGCGGATGCCATTGTCCTTGGATCTTTAACCAATTCAATGAACAGAGAATCGATTGCAACAATGGGCTTTTGATAAGACGCGAACTAAATAGAAAGATGAAATGGATGGTGAGTATAGTTATGGTTCTTGATAAAAAAAAATTCCCTTGCTTTCAAAGCGATACGCCAACTTAAGATCAAAATGCACTGTCCATTAAACTATAGGCTTTTATTGGCATAAATGTACCTTGTTAGCATATCTTGAAGCAGTTACAAATTTCTGCAAGTGTTCTCATGTTTTGGTGATAAATTTCTCCGAGCTGAATGAACTTGGCGAGGATGGCTACATGCTTGGGATAATTTTTAATGAACTTGGCTAGGATGGCTACATGCTTGGGATAATTTTTTTTCCTTGGAAAACCAAACATCCTCGAGAAGAAAGGTAGAGAGGGATGAGGTTTGACAGAGAGAGAAGTCGGCTGTTTCGATGGACAGAAAGACATCCGAGGAAGGAAGGGAGGTATACCTCTCGTCTTTCTTCTTTCATGACTTAAATTTACACTATCTGATTTGGAGAGACGGCAACACAATCAACTGCCATAGACATCGATATCCATTTTTTTACGGTTTTCTTATCCTTTAACTCAGGGGCTCGGAAATGGAAAAGAAAATTGAGAGAAAAAAAAAAGACGAGGGATTGGAGAATCGGAAGAAAAAAAGTAGAGGGACTAAAAGCAAAGGTTTGTTTGTGTTAAGAAATCATGATAAAAGAAATCTTATCACGAAACGCAAGAAAGATGGGCATTCTTCGAAAAAACTAGTACTGGTACTAGTAAAAATGATATCGTTGTTTTCTGCAACAAATCCCTTGCTAACATGGTCACCATCGTCAACCCCAACAAGAATCAGTTACTCTCAGACACTTCGGCGGTGTTGTACCTCTAGAACTACAAATGCGTTGTCGTTTCATATTCCTTTCTCATTAACTTGTTCCCGTCTTACACAAAAACCAAATGCTCATACCACTACTAATCTTCAGGTCCAGGGTTCTTCTTCTGATTCTAATAAAGAAGAGCAGGAAGAAGAGTATAAGGTATTGACAGCAGTGAAAAGTCAGTACAATGACATTCTAATCGTTGACACTCCTAAAACCAGGATGCTGCTCCTCGACTCCACTCGTAATTTCCTCCTCATCCACCTTTCTTTTCTTTTTTCTCTTTTTGGGGAGGGGGTGCTTTTCTTGTTCTTTAACGTATGATGATTGATTATACAGATAATGTTCATAGCCTTCTTTACAAGGATGGTCAGAAATGGACTCGTTCATATTGGGTATGTATGCTATGTTAAGCTTCCTTCCTTTCTAGTTTTTGTTATTTAATAAAAGCAGCAATTCATGTCTTTGTCTGTCCATTTTGAATTTTGAACTGTGAAAAATAAAATATACATCAGTTTTAGTTTTTACCTAATTAATCAGCTCCATTCGTTATGCAGGATGAATTTGCTAGTTTGCCAGCTATTATTCCACAAGGTCCCGTTGCAATATTTGGCCTGGTAGTTATTTTCATCTCCCTTTAGCGTGTTTATCTTCTTGAACCTATGATTATATTTATCAAATCAATGAGTTCGCATGTACAGTGAACTTTTCTCATTGTCCAGGGTGGTGGTACAGCTGCGCATTTGATGCTTGATGTGTGGCCTTCATTGCAGCTTGAAGGTTGGGAAATAGATGAAATTGTAAGGACAATGATAGAATCGTTTAAATTTGAGTGCCCTATTTTCTTTTCCATCCCAATTTGCCTTTTTTACCTTTTTAAACATAGCCCCTTCAAACATTTTTCTTTTATTGTTGGACTAATGTTCACCTTGTTCTCATGGAGATTTTTACTGCGCCAAATATAGTTATAGAATACAGGAAGCTGCTTATGATTCAGCTTTGAGATTTAGGGCTAAGTCAATGTCAGTGGATTCCCTAGTTGCTTGTATTGACACGGACGCCTATGTTCTCAATGAGAAACCTTAGTTATCTTCTTAGTTCTTGCATGTTATTCAGGAAAAAAAATCAAAGTAAATTCATGGACTAATCTGAAGTGCTGCAAATAATGACTCGCACCAAAAACCTTCTAACAATAGACTTGGTTATTGTCAAATTATGGACTAAGGAAATTTTCTGTTTTTAAATTTTTGGTGGATTTCTGCTGTCAATAGAAAATATTTTCAGCCAACCCTTTCTAACTGCCTTGGCTTAATTTCCTGCAGATTATTTTCTGAGAAAAAAATGAGGCTAATTGGGAATTTGTTTATTGTTTGTGCAATGATGTTTGCAGTAGCAAAACTCTTTGGTCCTTTTCCATTTAATATTGATTGCCTCCTTACTGAAATGGATCTTTTTGCATTAGTTGATCAATAAAGCAAGAGATTATTTTGGGCTATCGGATCTTGAGAAGCAAACTCAAGCTGGTGGCATGCTTCATGTTGTTGTTGGTGATGCCCTATGTTCCTTGGAAGATGATGGTAGAAAATATGCTGGTGAGGAGGATAATGACCTGTCTATTTTGGTTTAGAGCACGCATGCAGGATTTGCTCATTTTCTGATTTTACTGTATGGATGTTTGGTCATTAGTATGATTAAGTATTCTTTCTTGCAAGCAAGCCCCCTTGGGGTAATCATGGGTAGGTTTTGGGAAGTGGAGGCAGGTATTGAGGTATGGTTGCTGTAGCAAACTTGAAGAAAACACCCTGTTATGATATATTTAGGTGGGGAAACACAAGTCCTGCTTGACTGTTCATGCCCGAATAACATTCCTTTCAGCTAAAGCTTGATCTGTAGCATTTCTTTTTATTAGATCCACATCCACTTGTATCTTAGTTAGTCTTTGCCATTAATTCACTTTTGTTCTGTAAATTTGTATTGTTTGCTTTGTTCAAGCTTTTGGTTTCTTCCTCTTTTCACTAATATATGGTATCAATATTTTTTCAGGCATTGTCATTGACCTGTTCTATGGGGGGAAGGTTTTGCCACAGTTACAAGAGGTATGTTCCAAACGTTTTTGTTTCTTATACTATCAGTGGCTAGTTTTGCAGCTTGGTACCTGATTCTTTAAGTTTAGTTGCCTGTCAAATTATCACTCTTAATGAAGTCATTGTCTCATATAAGCACAACAATTTATGATAATTTAATGTGAAGCACTCTAGTCTCTACAGCCTTAAATTTGGTTAGTTGTAAGAAGCTATAAAAACACTTGTAAGCAGGATTTTTTATATACATATAAACGAAGGAAGCTAGAATAAATCCCCCCCCCCCTATATCTTTGAAGAACATATGCATGTTTATGGTATGAGTTTATGACACTGCAAGAGACAAGAGGAAGCCCATGGAGTGTGAGTTTTTAATAGGATTTGTACGGCGGACGTCAACTAGTTAATGTCTAAGTTTTTTCAGTATCAATCACAGGCTTGACCATATGTTAATTGCTAGCACTTGCTTCCTCCTTTCCAGGGCATAAAATTTGTTGCTTTAAGCAAGAATCAAAAGATCATTGAATTTTTCTCCAATTGCATGTTTAACTTCTTAAGGACAAGTACCACAGGAGTCCTTTATAATCACTCCAGAACAGGAATCATGCCCAAGAATTTTAAAAAACAACTTTATTTGAGAACCATTTAGGGGACTGCTAGAAAAATTAAAGGGCAGTGGCCAGAACCTTTTGCACTGGTGGATGATAGATGTATGTTTGACTGAAAGTTGGAAGCGCTGGCCATGAGGTAGCAGAGAGCACCCATGTTCTGTTGGTCCATTGCGTTTTGGTTGTGCATCTCTTATCTATCTAGAAATATGAAGGTTAAATTGTTATAAGTTTCCATATCTTAAAAGGATGCTAACCTCAGCTTGAAGTGTTTCTGCCATAACGTGAAAGAACTTCCAAAAGCATAATTCCAGGGCTTCATGGTCTGGTGGCTGGTGGTTACAAATATTGGTTTTTTCACAAGCAAAGATCTCTAGTCTATTAATATGCATTTACATGTTATCACTGAGTGCAAGTTAGAGGGTGTAACCCTCCTTAAGTTGGGGTATGGTACTATGGATTCTATAATTCATATGTGAGTTTTCTTTAGAAACATAAATCTATATATCCCTTGATCTTGCCATTATTTTTTTCTCCTTTGTTAGTGCTTATGTATAACAGTTTTACATATCTAAACTCGGTAATTGTGTTTGACAGGTAGCAACTTGGTTGGAACTGAAGGGTAGATTGATACCTAATGGTCGCCTTATGGTGAACTGTGGAGGCATTGAAGAATCAGATGCTATAAATGAAAGAATCAGTACTAAATCAGTTGATAATGCTTGGGTTGAAAATCCAACCATCAAGGTTTTGTGTGAAGCATTTCCTGGACAAGTATGGCATTTACTTTACTAACATTTGATACAATTACATTTTTTCTGATTCATCATATTTTAACTGAAGACAACCAGGAATTCTTCATTTTGTTTTACATTTTGTTTTGGTGGTGGTTATGGGAGTGAGGGTTGCTTTCCTACATTGAAATGTAGGGAGTATAAATGGTTGGGACTTCAAAAACAAAACTAGTGAGTGTAGTTACATATATCTCAAGGTTGTGTATATAATTTATCCTTCAGTAAAATTAAACCCTCCTACACATGCCTGATTTTTTTAAATGGTTGAAAACCGGTCAACATATTGAAACCTGTTTGAACTATTTTTCGGTTTTCCAGATTCAAGCTTCTACTAGTGGAGAGCTGTATTTTTCTATGCTTTGAACATTAAAAAAAAAAGTACTCATCTGTACTCCAAAGTCCAAACATTGCAAAAACCAGGCTGTTTGAACTATGTGTGATGTCATTGTTTTGCCTTTGAAACAGTTAAAGAGCATTATTTAATTTAGACTTGAAAATTGGACTAGCAAGAAACTGCTTTCAAGCTGAATTTCCCACATAAATTGCTGAAGGATACGTCATTAAGATTCCTTGTTCAGTAATTAAACAAGACGTGGAATCAATTATTAGGTGTGCTTAAATGCTTGCCTAACAGCCCCAAAGTTTATATATGAACTGGCATTTGCCAAGTTAGTGTTCTTAAAGACAACAATAAGCTTACAGTCTGATTGAAATTTGATTGCTCAGCTAAGCTGGAAGAGAGTTCCAGAGAGTGAAGGTGCAAATTATCTTGCATTGACGGGACCCTTGCCTGATTTGACCTCATGGTCTGCTATGGTCCCAGACCATTTGAGTGCAGCTGTTAGCAAATGGAGGCCTTGCAGCCCTCTTCCATGATGGAGATATTCTTCTTAGCAGGGTTATATTGCAGCCAAACCAGTTTGTTGAGAAACTATAGAGTCAGATTTGAATACCTCTCAATCAGCCATTCAAATGAAAGATCTTAAGCTAACCACGAGTGTACCATGATATTTTTCACAATTTTTTGCATTTTTTCCTTCCTTTCATCTTGTACTTCTCCTCAATCAACTATTCTCTTGCAGTCAGGAGATGTAGTGTCATCGTGTTTCTTGAGGAGATATTGTGCCCATTATCTTTTATATCAAACACTAGTTGCCAATAGATTTCCGAAATGGTTGTTCTTTGTTGCCATTGTGTATCGCAGTTTCAGTGATGGTACTAAGCTCTTTCCCTTTTCAACTTTACGTTTTCTTTGAATAACAAGTCCTTATCCACAGGGGAGAAAACTTCTTAGCAATCCATGGATATTCAATAGAAGGGCATATCTTATTTTATGATTTCTTTTTGCAGAACAATTCTTTCAGCGTATCAGTTTGATTTGCCTTCAAATATTCTTCTTTGTATCTGTATCTCCCTGCCCTAATGTACTTAAAGGTTTGTCATTAGTTTTTTTCTCCTACTGTTCGTCTGTGTTGATTGCTATAGCATGTGTAACTGAAATATTCTAGTATGTGCGTATTCATAATTCTCAAAAGAACATTACCATTGTAGTCCATTTTGGTTTCAGGATATTTCCCACCGTTTATACACGATCAAAACATTGCCGAACTTGTCCATCCTTGGAAAGAGAGTAGGGACGGTGTCCATTTACTCCTTCCATTGTCCATGCATCCTGGTCTGCATGCTTCTCTCAGATTAAAACCCTAAGCTTAACCCGTGCTCTATTTCCTGACTGGTTTTGAAGGAAGGAGGGATAACCAGTCTGGAACAGAGCACCTTTATGAATTTTCCAGAGCCTATTCAGTCTGCACAAGGTTAAAACCAGCATCCTGGGATCTCTCCTTCACTGGAAAGTGGCAACACATTGCATTTCCAGGAGGCTGTTTAAACTTAGTCGGAGACCTGAATTATAGAGAACGCAACAAAGCCGGGATGCTTCTACCGACAATAGTGTGTTTTCAGCAGCAATCTAGGCAAACTAGAGAGATATTCATTGCAGTTAAAACACCATCTTAACCAGAAGGCTTATAAAGTATGGTACAACTGTAAATTACAACAGGCTTTCCTGTTTAAAAGACCAGAATCAAGCTCTGTTTTATCTGCCATTCCTCTCAAAGCTAACTCCTACCAAATACTCAACTTACTGTACAAAGCAAATCCTAAGATACTACTAGAGCATCATGGGAACAAGTATCACTCCAGAAAAAAATTAGATCCTCTAATAAAGGGCAGGACCGGAGTTTAGGCATGCACACCATTGCAATTGCTGTATATACCGTCTGCCGGTATTTTTGCAAACTTGGTTGCATTTCCATTCTGGTAGAGGCTTATTTTTTTGGCCATTCCATTGGGAAACTTGTGAGCGTGTAGGAGAGGATCTAGCTGGCCACATGCTGCCGCTATCAGGCCTTCAATTCGAAAGGTTGATTATCAAATGTCAATGTCAAGACATTAAAAAAAAAAAAAAGAGTAGTTTTTGGTTCAAGATGAGAAAAAAATATTAGACTTGCAATATGGAGAAGAGTGAGAGATGAACCTAAGAATAGTGCAGAAGGTTTCCCTGGTCTTGACTTGAATTCAGGGTGGAATTGAGTACCAATATAGTAAGGATGATTAGGCAGCTCAACTATCTGTCAATGAGCCAAATTTAACTTAGAATAACTGTAGGGAACTATTGATCCTAAAGCAATTTGAAAAATGGAGAACAGAATGCAAGTCTAGAACCGCATACCTCCATGCGTTTGCGAGTTTCATCCTTGCCGGTGAATAAGAGCCCAGCATCTTCCAGGGATGATACCATATCAGGATTCACCTGCACAAATAAGACTTTTTTATCATTTCTCGAGTAACTATCTACTTACATGGAAAAGATATGCATCTTGAGTTCTTGACGCCCCATACCTCGTATCTATGACGATGTCTCTCATCAACAAAAACTCTATTACCGTACCTGACAGAATCCAGAATTCAAGGTTTAGCCAATCTCGGATATTCACAAGTAAACAGTATTGATCTACTTGTTGCATACATATTGCAGGTTGGTTTATGATAACTAACTATGTTGTAAGCACAAGTTTCTTCTCGCAAAATTCAGTCTGGTAATATGAAAAACAGACTTCTACATCATCAAAATTTATCATTTACATGAATATAGGCACCGCCATATCAATATCTGTTTTCAAGCCACTCAATTACTTACAATTTCGCTGATTTGGAGTCCATGACTTGGAAATATGTCCTCCTTGACCCAAGACGCATGGTGCCTCCCAGGTGGGTTTTTGAGCCCTGTTGATGAGGAAAAATGTCAGACTAAACTGGAAAACGCCGACGACCAGTTGGCTATGTAGTTCAAAATTGAGGGGACAATATAAAACCTCGGGCATGAATACAACGCAGGGACTCTTGGTGTCAGGATCAAATTCCGTGCTGTTAGCATCTTGCAGGCCAAGGATAGATCGTGCAAACTCAATGACTGCGATTTGCATTCCCAGACAGATTCCAAGGAATGGAATTCTGTTCTCTCGCGCATACTTGGCTGCAAGAATTTTCCCTTCCACACCTCTGTCACCAAACCCTCCTGGGACAAGAACACCATCTGCACCCTGCAGACATAGGCTAGTCAGACGGCTACGAAAGAAAGTAAGCAGAACTTTGAGGGCTTATATGTTTCTAGTATTAAAAATGAAAATTAGCTTCAAGCGTCTGACCATTAGCAATACAAACCTTTAACAACTTCCATGCAGCCTTATATGCATCAGGATTCTGCACGCGGAGCATTCAAGTCAAGAAGTGAAACAAGGCATAAAGATTAGTCTATACGATATCAGTACTCCGAATCACTAACCTCTCTTGCAGTTTCATCCTCAATATCGCTAGCTGGAACCCAATCCACAACAAGTTTCTTGCGGAGAGAAACAGATGCATGCAAAAGAGCCTGCCAGCAGTAAAATAACTTTTATCACTAGGAAAACACCATAATATTATCTTTATTATGGGTATAAATGCATGTTTCATTCGCATAACATTTCAAGTGGCACAAATCGACAATTACAAGTTTTGACGATTGTGAAATTATGAATGACGAAAAGCTTCATGACAGATAGAGCTAACATTGTTGCAGAATATGTCTCACATTTCTAGGACTCCCTTTGACGCACTTCAACTGAAGTTTGCGTGCATGAAGAAAGAAATATTGTAAAACTAATTCAACAAATAACAGCAGAAGGAGGACAGCAGAAATCCAAAGACATGCAGTGCGTCTATAACAAATTCAGTGTTTTACGAAAGGTAGTTGAGTGGTTAGATACAGGCTGTCTGGTTCAAAGTCTGACATCTATTATTCAAAGTATGGCAGAGCAGCAGCAACCTCAGGGATAAACACAAAAGACTTCATCGCATGACCACGAGAAACTTCCCACAGAGACGGTAATTCTAAGCTTTAAAAAGGAAACGATAGATATAAGCGAACCTTTAGCAAAGAAAGGTAGGAATCTGAAAGCCCTGTATACTTCCCAACAACGGCAATTCGAACCTGCAATTCACAACTTAGTACATAAAGCTCAGGTAGAAATTGCTAAATATGTGAATTGAAATTTGCTAAGACCCACTGGTTCAAGTAACATGTCGCAGAATTCAGCCCTAGAGGTCCATTCCTTTAAATTAGGCTCCCTGGCAACGCTGTAAATCACAAGACAATAATTTAAGGATATCAGCAAATGGAAGATATCACGCAATGCATTATAGAGGGGGGAAACAATGATAAGTGGGATCACTTGACAAACCCAGGAAGGTTCAGCGCTCCCAAAATTCCTTCGTGAGCCTTCTGATCCTAATTGAGAAGAAACACACCATAGTTTAAGAATTAGAAGCTAAGCAATGGAATGAAGGTCAAAAGGACTACAAGTGTACTCACTCTTAAAAGCGAAGGAAGGTGCCAGATGTTGGGAACATCATAGAGAGTGATGATATTTTCTGCCTGGAAAACTCGGGGTCTCAATAATCTTGCAAAGTAGACAAGAAAATATTCTAGTAACATGCATGGAAAGGTTTATCCTTGTAATCAACTTACTGGGACATGGCAAAATTGAGAGAGTTTCTGCTTTACGTTCTCTTCAAGTGCCTGTAAAAGAGATTCAAGTCCATAATCTGAAGTTCGCAGAACTCACAATCACTACAAGCTCGCATGTGTTAGTGTGTGAAAGACCGAGAGATTTACCGATGTGCTGCGACAAGCTAAGATATTTGGTGTCAAACCTAAGCTTCTCAGCCCCCGAACACTGTGCTGAGTTGGTTTTGTTTTCTGAAAAGAGTAAATACACTGTCTTTTATAATTTGTTCATATGGACTAAAAAGATCCACAGACAATCATCTTATATCCACTCAATATATACAGAGACAATATTCTAAGCAGCTTACCTGTTCACCAACAGCACTTATAACAGGCACAAGGCTGACATGAATCAAGCAGAAGTTGCCAGCGCCTGTGAAACGAGCATCAATTAGAAGAAGTCGACTGGTTAGAAGATGCAAAGGCAAGAAGAGTCTTAAACTGCATCATGTAAAGTTTCGTAGGTAGTGGTCTTACCCACTCGGTATGAAAACTGTCCTAGAGCCTCAGTAAATGGCATGGACTCAATATCTCCTGCACACAGGAAAGTTTCTAGTGACACAGAAAAAAATGGAGAACAGCTCATGACCCATTCATCAAGAAAGATATTGTTAATTTACCTATAGTTCCACCCAATTCAATGACACAAACGTCAGCGGGACCAGGCAGTCCGTCAACTGGTATCAATGCCACGCGTTCAATCCACTCTTGAATGGCATCTGTGATGTGAGGGACAACCTGCAGTTTGCAAAAATACATAAAGAAGATGAACTATACATGGAAAGTTTATGGTAAGCTAGAGGACAATGTAACAGATAAATTCAGCTAGAGAAAAACCTGCACAGTTTTTCCCAGATAATCTCCCCTTCTTTCTTTGTCAATAACAGCCTGCAATTCAACAGGAAAAAGGGATAACTAGCTTCAGTAACAAGGTGTCAGCTACTTCTAATGATCTTTGTTTTTTTCCAGCTAAAAAATGTGTAACACACATAGAAACATGAAATTTAAACCACTTGCCTGGTAAATCTTTCCGGTAGTGATATTATTATCGCGTGTCAACTTGATATCTAGAAACCTCTCATAATTTCCAAGGTCCAGGTCCACCTTTACAGCAAGATAAGCAAGTCATTTCTTTCGGTCTAGATCAATTTCCTATCTATCATAAAAGTAAACAGTCTGATTTCGTCTTTTTCTGTTTTCACTCATAAAGAGTAAGAAATGTATCAGTCCGCAGGTTTAATGGGTATGATCTAGCATGATCGTATTTGGTAACCAGAAACAGAGAGAAGGGCATGAGAATCATCCAAGAGTAATTTTAAACAGATTCCATATATTTTACTGCTATGGACTCCAATTCCGAAGGCATTTGGAGGCCGATCTTTTGAATCACAGGGAATTCCTCTCAAGGATGTGGAGTCCAAGAAATTTATCTGCATGCATAAGCTGCTATTTTGCTTTCTCAAAGAACGCCCTCAAGAAAATCTTCTTGAGAACATAGAAAAATATATGAAGGAAACTTATCTACCTCTCCACCATCATCTAGGACATACACTTCTCCATGCTCAAAGGGTGACATTGTTCCGGCATCAGTGTTTAAGTATGGATCTGAATTGACAAGGAAAAAGATTCAAGAAATTATTAGCATGAACAACAATCTGAAGTATCCTAAAGAAGTAGAGAAAACAGCGACACCTTCTTATCCTAATTGAGACATTATGATTATTTTAATGAATAATGGAAAAGAAATCAAAAAGACCACATCAAAAGATCATAGAAAAGTGCAAAGCAACAAAACTTAAGAACAAGAAAACTGTCATTGGAGTTTTAACCAATCTCGATATAGGCCCATTTCTAGAAATCAAAGAAATGAAAATGAAACGGAAACTTGTCTTTTTACCAAATATTTTAACTTTATAACCTCCAAAAAGTAGAAGTCCTGATTACAAGTCCAGAGGAGGAGGAGACACTTGTCAATGATTTATTTTCAGAAGTCAATCGGTAGAAAGGAAGGAAAAAAAGAGAGTAGGATTTCTATGCAGTGAACATGAGATTTGGTTGGAGAGGAGAAGCACAAGAGGGTGTAGCTGTATTTTATCTTTAGGAGTAACAGTAAACTTGGAAAGAAAATGAAATAGAAAGGAGGAAGGTGCAGAAGAACAGAGCAGACCAATCTTGATAGAAGTAACACGAAGTCCACAGGCCTTAAGAAGAACACCAATACTACTTGCTGTCACTCCTTTCCCAAGTCCACTCACTACTCCTCCAGTAACCAGCACGTACTTCATTTTCTTCATTCCCCCTCCTTTGTTCATCTTCAACTGTACCCTGTAAAGTTTCCATTTTTCAAAAAAACGAGATCAACAGAAGAAGCAGAACAAGGTAGCCAACAAACAATAACTAAAGATAAGAAGCACTGTTACAGAGAGGAATATTAGAAGAAGGGTAAAAGACCTTAATTTGTTATAGTTTCCTTGAACTTAAACCACCCAAAGAAAGAAGAAGAGAATGTTTGGCAATGATTAGGTCCTTGTTCAGTGAGCAGGAGGTTTAAGTTATAGTTTCCTTGAACTTAAACCACCCAAAGAAAGAAGAAGAATCCTTTCACTGAAGAAGGAAGCTGAAAAAAAAGGGTTGAAAAGAGAAACAGGGTTTGGATTATGGAAAGTGTAGCTAGTAACAAAATGTATGATTGATGAAGAAGGAAGATAGATAAAATGGAATGAAAATGGTTTAGCATTGGCGGCTTTTTATATGCATTTGGCAGGTTGTCACCCCGCTTTTTCCTTGGCTAACACAGTAAAAAAAAATATTCTAAATTAACACAGATACTTGCATATAAAATACATGCAACCAATTTCCATTTTTCCATTTCTTTCTCAAATAATTAACCCATACAAAATTCTAACATGCAATTTTTATAAAGATCCAATTGCATTAAAAAAACAAAAAAAAACTAATGAAAACAAGAAAAGAGAGGGAAAAAAATGCCTCGTAAAAATACCAAAACTCTGATTATGAAACAATTAGTACGAAGAAAAATATATTAATGGGATGAATCTATATATATTATGAAAAACTAACTTCAAAACTAGTGGTAAGTGATAAGCGTGGTATAAAATAATAACACACCTAGTTGTTCATATGTACGTATCAATTATTATTTTAATATAAAAATTAATTTGAGAATTTTTATTTTGATTTTTATTTTTTACTGTAATAGTATAGGAAAAAACTCCCCTCTGCCATCCCCTTTTCTCTAACTGCTATCCTGACTTAATTTTAGTACAAGTATAGATGTCTTCTTTCTTTTTAACTATAACTACCTAACTTTTTTCTTTTTATTTATTTTGTAAACCATATAAGAAAGGAAAATGTTTTTTTTTATTAACGT
>Ga0325405_1003979_pt1 | contig 15177 bp, 5 predicted proteins | sample PopdelMetagenome_21_FD_205663 | JGI IMG/M metagenome (GOLD analysis project Ga0325405, IMG submission 205663) | Populus deltoides microbial communities from Bellville, Georgia, United States - Xylem-Control-R2 | ecosystem: Host-associated > Plants > Phyllosphere > Stem > Wood/Secondary xylem... | reverse complement strand
ACCACGCGATGTGTCGCCTGGTCACTGTTCTTTATCTTCCTCGTGAACACTGTCCGGGTAGCAGTGTTGCAGGTGCATTTAATGCCTCGTATGTCCCTCAAAATTGACAACACATGCACCAAAATGGCCACCTGAAATCCCTCTATCCCTGAGCATTGTCCGTTCAGGCCTATAAATGTCAAAACTGCTCCGGTGACTGGCCTAAAGTAGCCAACCCGGGCAGCCTTGGACTGTCAAATTTGGCAGTTCAAGGTACACACTTTGAACTGAGAGTTTGGATTCTTCCAGTCAAATTAAAGGCTGAAATTTTTTCCCCGGAGAAGAAAAGATTACCCTCTTCCACCCCTATAAATAGGAGCAGATTTCATGTTCGAAGGGAGAAGGAAATCGAGTGTAAATTGGACAAACAATCAGCCTTTCTCCACTGTTTTCATCTTTTTCTACTTTCTCCTTCTTAACCGCACCTTCAGCCGCCACCACCACTCTCACCACCGTACGTCCCACTACAATCTACATCACATTCAGACACTCAACAACCTCATATGGTGGCTGCACCACCTCTCTCTCTCTCTCTCTCCTCTGCGAAGTTCCTTTCATCTCCACCACCGTGACCCAAATAGTAGCAGCAACCACCCTTACCAGCAGCAGCAGAGGCAACGATTCTCTCCTCATCTACTCCTACCGCAAGCAACCCCAGCACCGACCGCGACATCAACAACCCCAGCGGTTCAACTCTTCACCGTTGCCACCATTAGCACCACGTCGTCCTTCTCGGTCAAACCACCCTCACGCCAGGTAACTTTCCTCTCCCTCTCCCTCTCCCTCTCCTTCTTCTTCTTCACGTTGTTCACTGCGTGAACAGTAGGCGTGAATTATAATTCACGTCCTGTTGTTCACCTGAACAGTGGCCGTAAATTATAATTCACGCCTACTGCTCATGCAGTGGACGTTAGGTCGGGTCTATTTGGCCCAGCCTAAATTTTTGGGCCAGGTCCGACCCAACCCCAAAAAAATAAATAAAAATGTGTTAGGCCGAGATCGGCCCAACCATTTTAAGCCGAAATCAGTCCGACCTCTTTTGTGGCTGAGCCTGGTCCAGTTAGCTAGGTCGGCCCAACCCATGTAGATTTTTATTTATAATAATATATTATAATAAAAAATAAAAAAATCATTAAAAAAATTGTAATTTTTCCAAATATTTTTCTACCAATTTTGCTTAATATTGGGTTGTATACTTACACAATAAGATATAAATCCAGTATTAAAATACCCAATTTTCTCCGAAATATTTCAAAAAAAAATTATTTTCATGCATACGGCCAAATCTTAAAAAATTTTCAAACATATTTTCATTAAAAAAAATTGCATCTTTCTCATGTTTTGAAAGTAAAAAAAAAAATGGATATCATAACCGATTTATGATCATCCATTAGGTTTTGGCCAAAATATCAAAAACCTTTTTTCCCAATTTATTTTTTTAGGGTCTAGATATTAAAGGTATAAGGTATAAGGTGCATGTAATTAAAGGTATAAGGTATAAGGTATAACCTTATATAGTATAGCATGTTTTTTTATATGTTTGTTAATTGCATGTAATTGATGTATATGGATATGAGGATGATGATTTGTGATGAATTTATCCATTGTATTTTAATATGGTTGAATTATTAGTATATTTGAATTATGTGATTGTAAATGGAGAAAATGTTATGCAATGCTAAGATTGTTGAAGTGACATGATACTAATATTAAATGAAGTGAAATAATAAGAATTATTGAAGAAATATTTTGGGTAAAAATCCTATGATAGGACCAGCCAATAAAGCAATTACTTGGGGTTGTTTGATTTGAATAAATGTATAGGAAATGTGTTATATGAATGTGTCATGTTATGCTGGTGATGATTAAAAGGAATAAAACTCTTATATTGTAAGCATGCTTAATGAAAATGATGTACATATAACGCAAATACAAAAAAAAAGTGTTGAAAATTGTATATAAGGGTGATAATTAGGGTGTATTATATGTTTGACATGGAAAACAAAAGTATAATATATAATTATGAATGTTTGTTAAAATTCATAAAAGTGTTAAATTGGACTAATTGTTGGATTACAGGGTTATTAGTGTAATGAAGTAAAGGTAAACTGATGAAGAAAATTAAGGGTTTTAGTGGCCTTAATGTTTCGGTCAAATGGGGAGATTCTAGGAGAGGGTACTCCAAGTGTGATTATATACATACATGATGGTATTTGATGTCAATAAATATAGTTATAATATTTTTTTATGAAATTAATGTATAAAAGTTATTTTGATTTGAAAGTGCTTTAATGTATGCATATGATTAGTATGGGATAAGTTATATCATGTGGTGTGAGTATGAAAACATGTTATGTTAAGTTGAGAAGGAAATTTAGGAAAAATGCATAGTAAATAGGAGATAATGTTTAGGCTAAAAGAAGAAGATTAAGGAGGAGTCGTTTAAGTGTATATTTATTTATATACATGTTTATATTAAATACCTCTTAATAAAGTATGGTAATTTGAAATGGGATTTATATATGTAGAAGTTTATAATGTGAATGGAGAAGACGGTGAAATATTATAAAGATGGAAAATTATGTAAGCTAATTAGAAAAATGTTGAAATGAATGCTAATAAACTAATGTAGGGGTTTTGGCCAAACAAGAAAGATTGAAAAAACATCTTTCATGAATATATCAATTTGTGTACACATATAATTGGGGAAAATATAGACTTTTATTTATACGTCTTGTGATGTTAAAAATTGTTGATGGAATGATGTGAAAATTTAAAATAATAATGGGGGTATATTACTTAAGTAAGTATGTGTATATTGGTGTGAAGTGATGTGTTTGAAATGAGTACATATAAATGCGAGAAAATTTATAACCTCTAAAAAGTATGAAGTGAATAATAATTATTGATTTGAGATGTATTAAACATGAGATTGAAAATTTATGATTTTGTATGGTATGGAGATGTATATAATTGAATTTCTAAATTAGTAGGGGATAAACACTAATAGCTATTATTAATTAGAAGTTGTAGGAAAAGCATATGAAACCAGGACATGACTCCTCGAGAGTAAGATAGCATGAGTAAATGTAAGAGAATTGACCTTCCCTTACATTTTATTTATTTATCCATACATGGTGTGAATGTAGATTTATAATGGAATACAACTTGTATTGTGTATTATTATTGTTATTGATTTAAGGCTTAGGTCTTCAATGTAGAAGTTGTTTTGTAGCTGTAATAAATTACTTGGGCAAAAACATATAATATGTTATAAAGTGTGATGGGATAGTTGAAAGCTCATGGATTAATTCTATGAGTTTCCACTCAAATTTTTTCTTTTTATTTTTTAAAATCAAATCACTTGAACACATTATATAATCTTTTTATTATTTAACACAATTTTCATGGTAATTCAAAATAACAACTCAAATCTTTTTATTATGACTTTAACCGAATCTAGCTAAAAAAAAAGGCATTAGTTTTCTTTTAAATTTCTTAATAATACTATCAAACTCAATCATTTCACATTTTATTTTACACAATTCAATGCAATTATCACAAGAATTACATCAACCAAACCAATCTAATTTTTTCTTAGCCTAGGCCTAATCTTATCCTTTGATAACTAAAGGGGTCATTTTCAAAATTTAATGCAATTAAAGCTAGCACATACATAATTTATATCAAACAACACATAATTAATTAGTTTCAATCAAGAATTTAAGAGGAAAAAAACTCAACCCCTTTTCATTTCATAGTTAGCTGAATATATGCTCAAAAGAAAACATGTTTTTCCTTCAAATTTTTCTTCAATTCTACATTACCTATTAATTTTTTATGCCCAAGAACACAACTCGTAACAATCTTAGCATCAATAACTTATCATCCAATCAAACACTAAGTTTAATCACAAATTCATAAACCAACATTCATGAAAATCATGCAAAAACTTATTAAAGTTAGAAAAGAAGGTTTATCATCACTTACCTATACCAAATCAAAAAGAAATTCCAAGGTTTCCAACCTTCCTCTTCCTCTTCCTCTTCAAACTCTTTTTCTCTCTAACCATAACTTTCTCTCTTTTATTTCTTATAAACCCTTGTCAATAGATCCTTAATTTCCCTCTATTCATCCATCATCTCACTTTATCTCTCCATTTGTAGTGATTTTTCTAAAGAAATTTTGAGAAAAATGAAGGAGAGAAGCTCCTTTTGTCCCAAAAATATCCATGGCTTCTAGAAACAACCTCTTATGTGCTGATTTTATACTTATTTACAATTTTACCCTTCATTTAATGTAATTTGTATTATTATTTTTTGCGTAAATTGCTTGTTTGCTATCTAAATTGTAAGTTCTTACCAAACTTTGATTGACCTAAAAATTTAAATTAAGGTATAAATTATGTCAGGAGGTTCACCTTTAGGTTTCAGCCCCATATGACAGTCGGATTGAGAGTTCATTGCATTAGCGTAAAACGAGTCAGTTTGTGATTTTTCGTTAAAAATCTGAATTTTCTTATTCATTCCTTGCATAGGTTGTATCAATTATTTTAATGAATCAACAGAACCACTTTCTTAACAAAAATATATTTATTTTGCCTTTGTACCATTTATTTCATTTAAAAATTTATTATTGTTTCACGGTAATGTTATCGATTTTTAACTGGTGCTTACACCATCCCTGTTTATTTTTCTTTTGTACTAATTTTTTCTTATAGTTTATTCTTTATTTCTATACTAATTCTTTGAGGTCATTTTCTCATTTTTTTTAATTCTTTTATCCATCAAAACTCATTACCGGTTTCACTAATATTATGAATTTTGATCGAAATTTTCTTTTCAACTTCATCAATAACTTTAAATTTATTCATGGAAATCATCCTCTTCATTATGCATCTTATTCATAATTATTTTTGACACTTATTCATTTGTTTTATCCCAAGTTTCTATTATTTGTCGGGTTATTACTACCTTTAACCTTATGTTATGCAAGGGTTTACATTTCCATTATAATTCCTCATAATTATTTTATCATTCTAGAGATGGGTTTCTTTAAGTTTTCCTAATTCTTCTATCCATCGAGACTCGTTACCGTTTTCATCGTTATTATGAATTTTAAACTAAAATTCATAATCCTATTCTAATTTCAACAATACCCTTAAATTTATTTGTGGATATTATCCCCTCCGATATACATCAAATTATTATTATTATTCCCATGATTTATCCATTTCTTTTCATCCTTAACTTCCATTTCTTGTAGAAGTCTTATTACCTTCGACTCTTTATGTGGGGGTTTACACTAAAGGCTAGGTAAAGAATTGAGTCGAGAGGTCTCAAAGTTAACCCTCTAAGTCGAGCCTTATTTTTTTTCCCTTTTTTTTTCTTTTAAATTCCATATTCCATTTTTTTATGATTGAATCCTTTAGGCTTTTTTTTTTCAATTTCATACTTCAACATTTGATTGATTTTGAATTGGTCTTTATAACTTATTTCAGTTTACTTTCTATAAGGTTATTACAATCGTAAACAAATGTCCTGATATTTGATTGATGCTTAATTTTACAACTGTGTATTTTTATTATCATATCATTAAGTAAGAAATAGTTTTAAGAAAATAAATTTGTTAAATCCAGTGGTGTCCATGATCTGAATTACAGTTTCAACAGATTAAATCACAAAGCCAGGTTTGATCCAATGTATTTTTGTTTTAATTTTAAAATAAAAAGACATTGTCTTGAATTTTTTTTCTAAAGTCAAATTATGTTTTTTTACTTATCATGTGGGTTGCTTTAGGACCCATCAAGTTGACTGGATCATGTCAAAATAAGTCTCACGCTGGTTGTCGCACGTCCCCCGCGCGGCGATTCGGCGATTTTTCATTAAGTTTGCTTGATCGGTTCTTTGGGAGTCGCCACCTAGTATTTCATTGAGGGTTACTAGGAAACCCGGATTTACTGGTCGTTGCCAAAGATTCGAGGGTTAAGGACTGATTGTGGTTAGAGAAGGTATTAGCACCCCTAGCGCACCCTACCTGAGGTAAGCTGCTTTGCGGTTTGATATGATTTGAAAATTTAAAATGTTAATTAAATTCTAAGGTTTTAATAAATCAGTTATTAAATCCCAGAATATATATAGAAACATGTTCTTACATTTTCATGAAAAATATAACATAATTTTATTTATCCTTGAGATATTTAATCATATTCAAATTAAACAATTAATTCTTTTTGTTTTTTTTATTTTATTTTATTTTTAACAATAAAAAAAAAACATTCATAAAAAAAACATACACACTACCACTACTTTTACTATACTCATTCTGTTACATATTTACAGAACAACATAAGCTAAAAAAAAAAAAAAAACATTTCACGGGAAATCAAATACACGTTAAAACATGTAACAATTACAAAAAGATCCCTAAAATGTCCAGGAACTGCACAAGAGGTCCTCAGGAACTATGGAGTAGTGGCGGCGTGTCTCCCCACGCGCGGCCGTCACTGGCGGTGCGTGGGCTCACGCGCGGCCGCAAAATCAACTGGCGGGGGCTCTGTTATAGCTTCCTCCCCTCTTCACTTTCCTTGTCGGTGGTGACCTGCAAAAACAACCCCAAACGCAACAGCAGTTGATTTTTCTTTCATTGTTTTCGGATTTGCTTCTCCCCCTTCTCCTTTTCATATCTGCTGCATCCCTGCAAGTTTTGTTTCGTCTTCTTCTGTTTCAGGTGGCCGGTGGCATGACCAAGGACTGCCGGTCTGTGGGCACTGCTGGGTTGTTGCTGCCGCTGGCCTCGTTGTGGAGATGGGAGCAACTGTTGAGCAGGGAGGCTGAGAGAAGGAAGAGGAAGCAGGGGGACGAAGCCGTGTCTTTCCTTTTTTGTAAGAGCTTGGGGTCGCCGGCTGGTCTGTTTTGCTGAGAGTGAGAGGGTGATGTTTTTTATTACTGGGGAAGTCAGCCGAGAGAGGGGGGAAATGGAGGGGAATAGGGAAGACTGAAAATGGCAGGGGGAGGGACGTATGGCTGGCCCCAGTTTGGGAGAAGAAGCTCCCGATTCAAAACCTCAAGGCCGAGGTCTCCCTTCAATTTTTTTGGATGGAGGCGGTCAGTTGTCTCTTGGAGGAGAAGGGGCTGCTGCTGGGTTTGCAGTGAGGAAGAGAGTGAGATTTTTGGCAGGGGAAAATGGCCGGCTATGGGAGATGACAGTGGGGAGGTTGTGTGCAGAGAAGAAGGGAAAATGGTGATGAAGGGGGAGGGGAGCGGCGGCTCCCTGTATATGAGTTTAGGTTAGGTTTTTTGTTTCCCCCCCCTGGTTTTTTTTCTCCATCTCTCCCCCCAAAATTTCCCCCCGTGTAAATTTCTCCCCCCCTTGCTATTTCACTATAGCATGGTATTTATAAATGAAATATTGCTAGGATTCCAAATTAGTCCCTCAACTTTTCTTTTTTCCTTTTTTTGTAATTTTGATTTTTCTTATTTTTTTGTATTTTTTTTTTAAAACGAGTAATATCAACGCCGACTCAAAAAAAAATCAGTGATTGTAAAATTAACGCGTTAAAAGTTGAACGCGTTTGAAATACCTTTGAAAATTTAAATTCTTCTGAGATGGCGTTGAAAATGCTAAAAACGATGCAAATATGTCAAAACGCATTTTTTTTGGGGTTTTCGTTGTTCTTTTGCTATTTTTGATTTTTTTCTGAAATTTTATCAAAAACATGGGTTAAAAATTGAGTAACAACACTGGTTAACTTTAAACTTGGACTAGGTAAGGAGTTGGGTTAAGAGATTTCACAGTTGACTAGCTGAGTCAAGTTTTATAACAATATCAAATAATTTCTTCTCGCTTGAATATCTTTTATCATGTCCAATATTTTTATTTTTTTTATAGAACGTATAGCATAACAATCGCAAATAATCTAGTGTTTAACTAAAAAGGCAAAAGCAGCAACTTATAGTCTTTTATATACACGAGTGTTTGCGAGCATTTGGGAGTGGAGTTTTGTTCTTATGGAAACCTTTACATCTTTTTGAATCGATCTCAACCATTAAATGAAAAATACAAGTTTATTGTGAACTTGACTTGCTGACTTTTCACCTCAAAGTTCTTCTTTTTTTTTTTTTAATAATTATTGCAGTAGTGTGGTGAAGTATAGTTAAAATTATGTTTTGCTATAATTATAGTTTTTAAAATATTTAGTTAATTAATAGACACATAATTTTACATGGATCCTACTAAATATTATCTCTTAAACATTTTTTATGATAAAACTATAATTTATAGTTTTTTTTTCTATTTTCTTAAATTATAATTATAAAAGTATCACAATACCAAACATATATTTAATAGCCTTCGTTGTCAAAACCATCAGAGCACGGTTCCGCTTCCAAAACTTGCAAATCCGCCAGCATCCTACGGATCCATAAAATAATTCAAATATATGAATATTAATTTTATTTTTTATTTTTTAGCATTTAAAATTAAAAAGAATGAATATTAATAATCACCATGACGTTTTTGACGTTTAAAAGAAGCCTTGATTTGAGAAAAATGGAAGGAAATCATTGAAAAGTTCAAGTTTTTTAATTGGAACTGTTATGACCCATATATTACCCAATTGGAAAGTGATGGCTTGCAAACTTACATTTCGGTCCTTATTCCTAGAAACATTATAATTTAATACAAATCATCAAAATTATTTAATCAATTAGATCCCTTCACGTGACTAAAATAATTTTTTATTGGCTAATTATATTAAATGAACTGTTTTAGCAACAAAATCACAACAATTTTAAACTACCCTTTGTATCGAAACTATAAAATTTAAAATATCATTACAAAAAACATGATTTTTTTTTTTGTGTGTGTACATATATATTGAATTTCAGAATTTAAAAAATCATAATTACATATTTTTAAATAAAACTAATATATTTTATCGTGAGGTTCAGAAAAAAATATTATCCATTATATAATTTCGAATTCATAGTAAAAGCTTTGTCACATTAGTTTGTTGCTTCATTTTGCTAATAAAGATCGCTACATGTTTTTATTAAAATTATATTAAATTACTTGAATATGATTTGAAACTCATAACTCAACTGAGTAGAATTCCACTTCAAATATTAATAAAGGTTATACCAAATACCACTATATAATAACTAAAACTACTTTAATTTAGATCAACAATATAAAATATGTAACCATCACAAATTCACAAAGTAATTTAAAGATTTGTTTGTTTTTACGTTTTAAAAGCGTTTTTGAAAAAAATTAAAATTTTTTTATTTTTTTCTTTGCTTTAAATTAATATTTTTTTAGTTTTTTCAAATCATTTTGATGCGCTGATATTAAAAATAATTTTTAAGTAATAAAAAAAACATCATTTTGATGCATTTTCAAATAAAAAATATTTTGAAAAGTAACTTTTCACGTTGAATGAAAAGCTTTTTTTTGGGTACAAATTCAAGTGCAATCTTAAACATGAGTAAGTAATAAAATTGAAGATAAATCACATATAGGATTTATTCAAAATAACAAAAAAGTTGTTGTGATTACTATTTTGAGTCAAGATTCTATGAGGAAATGGAAGTATAATTTGGAACCAAGATTCTGAGAAAATTATATGGCTTTTCCGCTACTTGTTTTGCTACATTTGTAAACATGCAACCATATCATATATTATTACTAACTATGCTAAAAGAATAGGAGAATTCACTGTTCAAAGAAATAATATGAATTTTTTAATATTGGTTATCGAATTTTATTAATTATAATTTCATCTTTTCAAATTTCATTAGCATGAGATGTTGAAATTTCTTTTGGCTTTTATTTTTTTACATATACAAGTGTTGAGTCATATTTTAGTGATAATAAATATCAGTTTTACAAAATAAAACTTCATTAATTTGTAGTAAATCAATAAATTAAAAGAAAAAATGAATACAATGTAAGCAACAAAAGAAAATCATGATTGCATTGAATTTATGCACATCTATAGATGCAATTTTAACATTAACTTTTACATATATATATATATATATATATATATATATAAAGTGTAAAGCATGTTGGATAAATTGTGCATAGCGCGCGCACGCTTGTTGTGTACTTCCTTTATTGATAGATTGAAAAATTATTTTTAGGACATGTTATGAATTTTGGTGATGTCTTTTAACTTAATAAATGCTTCGATTATATTTATGGATTTGATAAATTAAATTTTTTGATCTTATTTAAACAAGTATGTGGTGGTGTTTATAGATAATATACTAGTTTATTTAATCTTTTTTCAAGAGCATGAACAACATTTAAGGAGTATGTTGTAGATTTTAAGGGATCATCAATTATATATAAAGCTAAGTAAATGTGATTTTTAGTTGAATAAGGTGATTTTTTTTTTGGAATGTAATATTAGTTAAGGGGATGTTTATGGATTCGAAGAAAGTGAAAGCTTTGTTAAAGTGGGAAAGACAAATAAACATGAAAGAAATACATAGTTTATTATGGTTAGGGAGGTACTACAAGAGGTTTATGAAAGGGTATTCCACAATAACATCTTTTTTGATTCGATTAACTTGAAAAGAAGTGAAGTTTGAATAGTCAAAGAAGTGTTAGGAAAACTTTGAGGAATTGAAGAGAAGGCTCATTTCTGTCCTAGTATTGGCTCTTCTCTCAGGGTCAGAATGGTTTATAGTTTATAGTGATGCTTCTAGGAAGGGTCTCTAGTATGTTTTGATGCAACATGAAAAAATGATTATCAGTGCTTTGAGGCAATTAAAGATAGATGAGGTTAACTATCTGGTGCATGATTTGGAACTTACAACTATGGTGTTTACATTGAGAGTATAAAAACATTACTATATAAATCCTAGGTGCAAATCCTTACTGATCAAAAGAATCCAAGTATTCAATGTCATAGAAATAATTGAACATGCGACAGAAGCAATGATTAAAGTTAATAAAGGATTATTATTGTATTATACATTATTAATAACAATTGGAGGCCTTAACTAATCTGGATTTAAGAAAAAATAAAGGAATGATTGACTTGATCTGACGTGGTTAAAAGTCCAAGTCGACTCACAACCCAGTCAAAAACTTGTTAATTTGTTTTTTGAAAAATAAATATTTTTTTAGCAAAACAACATCGTTTTAATTCTTTTTTTAAAAAAATAGGGTTGACACTCTTGACTCTTAAGTCAGGCCTTGTCCCAAATCAACCCTTAAGTTGAGTTTAAAATTATGATAATAATAATTTTTATCCTTTCATGCCTTAATTTGATAAGTTTGGAATAAAGAGTATTCTATAGGGATATTTTAGGGATAAAAAGTAATAAATATTGTCTCTAGATATATGTCTTATTTGCATCTCTTATTTTAAAAGTAAAAAAATTCACTCTAAAATTATTCCATTAACAAATTTATTTTTATATTTCTATTTCTAGCTCTTTAATTAAAAATATTTTTATTTTCATTGTCTGCATCTTTTTTATTTTATGACAGTAACCGAATCCTATCTTAACACACTATTTATGTGAAAATTAGATACTCGAAAGAAACAAGAAAAAATACAACATTTTCAAAGATATGACACCTTTTATTAGGGGTGTGCAAAAAAACCGGAAAACCGAATAAACCGAAAAAACCGAGAAAAAATTAACCAAAAAAACTGAACTGAAAAAATAAACCGATTAAACTGATTAGAATAGTTAGAAAAAATCCCGGTTCGGTTCGGTTTCGGTTTCCGAAGTCTGAAACCGATTGAACCGAACCGGTTCAACCATTCCAGCATTTAAAAAAAAAACCAAGTATAAATAGAAAAAACCCTAGACCTAAAGTGCAGTTGACGCCCCCCCTCTCTTTTCTCTGCCTCTCATCATCTTCTCACACGGCCCCCCTTCCTTTTCCCTTTTTTTCTCTCTTTTTCTCCCTGCCTCTCATCATCTTTTGATTCTTTTAACAGCCCCCCTCCCTTTTTCTTTTTTCTCCATGCCTCTCATCTCCCCGTAGCCCCTCCTTCTTTTCTCTCTATCTCTCATCTCTCATCTCATCTCTTTAAGTTCACTCTTGCATCAACAATACATTTACTCTAATCAAACTACATGGGCTGGGCAGATAAAAAAAGAGACGACTTTTTGATGATTAAAATTCTAACTCCATTTCAAGTTCATCTCTGCAGTCTGCATCTTGTGGGTTTTTGTTTTTTTTATTATTATTAAGTTATAATTTGCTTGTAATTTGTGGGTAGATCTGTGTTCTTGAACAACAGAAACCGAGATTTGCTTGTAATTTGTGGGCACTGGACATCAAGATTTGATTGTAGTTTGTGGGCACTGGGCAAATCTGTTTTCGTGAACAATAGAAACTGAGATTTGCTTGTAAATTTGCTTGGAGTTTATAGACACTGGGCACCGAGATTTTCTTTTTGGTTTTACCGGTTTTTGAACAACAAAAACCGAACCGAACCGAACCGAAACCAGTCGGTTTGAACTGGTTTCGGTTCAGTTTCAGTTTTAAAATTTTAAAATTAATAATGTCGGTTTGGTTCATGTTTTTATATGAAAACCGAACCGAACCGAAAATGATCACCCCTACCTTTTATGATATACTAGTTAAGTGGCCCACAACCTTTTTCAGACATAAAAAATATCAACAAAAAAAATTAAGACTCAAGAGTCTTGAGTTTGGGTCTGTCTGCAGGGCCAAACCCAAAAGGTTTGGGCTGACGACAAGGCTAGGCCCAAGAGCGTTGAGTCTGACTACACTGCAGGCCCAAAAGCCTTGGGTCTGGTTAAAACACTAGATCCAAGAACGTTGGGTCTAGCTGCAATGTCCAACCCAAAAATAATATTTATAATATTAATTATAATACCAATAGTAATATGAAGCGTATAGAAATGGAGTCGCAGAGGTTGAAAATTTAACAGTGGAATTTGTTGATGAACAATGGCACTACTCTTTTTTTTCTTCTTTCCTTCCCATGAGTTATCCTAGGTTGCTAATTAGTCAAATTAACCTAGGTTGCTTTGGATTTTTTAAAATATATATTTTTTAATTTTTTTTATTTCATCATTTGATATTGGATTATTAAGTCTCGAGATCTTTTATTTTTTATACTTTTCCTTTCTAGAGGATTATCCCGGGTCACAGTTTTGTTAAGTTAACTCGGGATGACTCAGGTTCTTTTTATTTATTTAACTTGGATCCTTTTTTTAGGTCATTTAAAAAAAATTAATTTTATTATCCTAATTTCATGTCACAGGTGGTTGGTTAGTAGAGTAAACCTAGGTTGACTCAAGTTCTTTTCTTCCATGTTTATTTTTTCAAATTGATTAATAATTATATAAATAATATGAACAATATTATTATTATTATTATTATTACCCTTCAAATCAAATCTATGATTTTTTTCAATAGTAATAATATTTTTTAAAAAAACATTATTAATACTGGACCCAATATACTTGGACTTGACAATTGATCAAGTCCAAGATACACGTGGACTTGGTAAGCAGCTAAGTCCAACAATTGAGTCCAAGTTACTTGAACTTAGCAGCCAGCCAAGTCCAAGGTACACTTGGTCTTGGTAGGCACCAAAGTCGTTAGACCCAAGTTACTTGGGTTGGTGCCTTATTGGACCCAAGTTACTTGGGTCTAACGCCCTACTAGACCAAATAATTTACATGGGTTTGGAGCTCCAATCGGACCCAAGTTACTTGGATATGATGTTTTTTTTTTCAAATTTAACAACAACATGGTTTTTTTCAACAGCAATAATATTTTTTTAATTTATTAATAATATTAATAATAATGAAAATAATAGTATTTATAATATTAAACATGTCTGACTCAAGTTTTTATAGTTTTTAATTTTACTCTTTAAATCAAAATTTATGATTTTTCTTCAATAGTAATAATTTTTATGGGATCCAAGTTACTTGGGTCGGGAGCCCTTGCCGGACCCAAGTTACTTGGGTGTGGCACTTTTTTTTTCAAATTTAATAATAATAACAATAACAATAAAAATAATTTTTAATTTTACTCTTCAGATTAAATCTATTGTTTTTTTTTCAACAATAATAATATTTTTAAAAAAACATTATTAATTATATTAAGAATAAAAAAAATAATAGCATTTATAATATTAATAACAATATTAAACATGTCTAACATAAGTTTTTATACTTTTTAATTTTATAATTTAAATCAAATATATGGTTTTTCTTCAATAGTAATATTATTTTTCTTTCAAATTTAATAATAATAATAATAATAATAATAATAATAATAATAATAAATATTAAATTTGTGTTAGACATTACTTTCCAGACCTAAGTAACTTGAGTTGGCACTCCTGTCAGACCAAAGTTATTTGGGCCTAGTGCCCTGTCAAGCCCAAGTTACTTAGGCCTGGTTTCATTGCCGAACCCAAGTAACTTGGGTTTGTAACACCCCAGCCTGACCTAAATAACTCGGGTCTAGCACCCTAGCCTACTTGGGTCTGGCACCACTATCATTCTCTTGATTTGTTATGCGGTGATAAAGCACTTTAAATCAATTTTAACAGTCAAATCCAACTGAACCCTTAAAATCAAGCAAAATCCAAAACAAATGAGCGAAATAACTAATGAAGCACAATGAGAGGGAGCTTACTTGCCTAGAAAGAAGCCACACAATAACTCACCAAGTCTCCAAGACCAAAAAAAAAAGAAACTCACGAAACAGATATGTTTAATAGAAACTTCTTAATCCTATGATCCAAGAATCCTCTCGGAAGATGATGATATGAAAAAAAAAATCCACAAACTATTCTTTGTAGTTATATGCTAAAATATCAAGTTGGCTTATTTATCTCTTGATGTTTATTGTTACAGTCCTTTTGAATCTTCTATTTATCTTTTTTTTTCCCTTGATATAGTATTTTTATTTATATAAAATACAACTTTACTAGTGTTTTTTTTATTATTGATTGATAGAAATTTTCTTGTTAAGATCCTATAAATTAATTGAAAACCTCATATTCATACTAGAACCATGATAATTCAATAAATCCTTCAAACTAACTAATTACAAAGATTCCATGACAAAAATACATGCCGTGCAAAACCAACCCAAAAACCTCACTGTACCAGCCCA
>Ga0325405_1003978_pt1 | contig 15177 bp, 7 predicted proteins | sample PopdelMetagenome_21_FD_205663 | JGI IMG/M metagenome (GOLD analysis project Ga0325405, IMG submission 205663) | Populus deltoides microbial communities from Bellville, Georgia, United States - Xylem-Control-R2 | ecosystem: Host-associated > Plants > Phyllosphere > Stem > Wood/Secondary xylem... | reverse complement strand
AAAGGGTTTGCTTCAAATGGAGTCAAACCCCCATTTTTGTAGAGAAGTACTAACAAACAACCTGAACAAGAAAGTGAGAGCTCAACAACTTAAATAAAACTTCTGAAATTAATAAAAAATTAATCCCTCAAACAGTAAAATACTAACTACTCTAATTAATTAAACAAACGCACACCAAACAATACTTAGCAGCCCTTCACCAGTTAAAAACCATGCAAGACTGATAAAGATGCGATCATTAAGAAACAAAGATGAAGATTTTCGTAAATGTTGACATGTCAATTTCTTGTGTTTTGTTTTGGTAAAATGGAGGTCAAGAGAAAAGGTAGAAGGCTCTGTGTTCTGTTTGATTTCTGGTCGGGCTACGCGTGAAAATGGGAGGTGAGAATCACGCTCTTACCACATTCGAAGGGGTTGACATGAGAAATTTTATTGTGCATCTATCTAGCCGCATCCAATAAGTTAGTTTGTATCATTATTATAAATTATAAAAGACTCTATAAGGTACCGTCATGTAATTCTACAATATAATTATTATTTTGCCTTTTTTTATACAATTGTTTTTGCCCAGCTAGCAGGATAAAATGGTGTTTTTTGAGATCCAAAAGTTATTTTCAAATTAATTAGGAATAATTTATTAGTTTTTTTCGTTATGATTTTTTTTATATACTCTATTTGGATAAGTAGCAAATTATTATTATTTATAAATAAAAAAATAATCATAAAAAAAATTTATTAGTGCTTGCGTTGCATGTGTCAATGATTAGACATTACTCATGCCTTTTAAGTAGCGCGTTTAACATCATACGACGACTAAAATTTCTCAATTATCGTGTTGTTAGATGGAGGTGTAGCTGTTAACGTATCGTGTGTTCATGACAGTTTAACAACGATTGAGTTTTTCTCCTTCTCTATTTTTTCTCTTTTTTTTTTAGAATTCATGTTAGGTTAGTTAAATCAGGATTCTCCTCCCATTTATTTTGTCTTTTAATTATGCTCTTCTTTCTTTTTTTTGTTTGATTTTTATTTGTTTTTGATTACTTTTTAGATTAATTTTTAAAATTTTATCCGTTTCCATTTGATTTTGTTTTGTTTTTATATCAAATATGGCACTCATTATTTTTATTGTTGTTTTTTTTATTCTTTTTTTATTTGTTTTTTCTTTCAATTTTGTCCCTCAACATTTTATTTCATTTCCTTTTTGTTTCTAGATTTAGTTATCATTCTTTTAATTACTCTTTTATCCTTTTCTTAAAACATTTTATTTTATTTGTTTTTTTTATATAATTTTGGTCTTCATTCTTTCAATTGCTCTGTTTTATCCTTTTTCTAATTTGTTTTTTCTTTTAATTTTATCTCTCAATATTTTATTTCATTTACTTTTTCTTCAATTTTGATCCTTATTCTTTTAATTGCTCATTTTTTTTATTTCTTGATTAAGTGTCTTATTATTTTCTTTTATTAGTTTTTATACTAGTTTTGAGCCTCATTGTTTTAATTACTATTTGTTCTCTTTTTTTCTTTTTTGATAGTTAAGAATTTTGTTCAAGTTATTTTTTTTATTTTGCAGGGTCATCTCAGTCTTATGATCAAGGTTGCTGAATCAAGTTGTTGTTTTTTCAAGCATTGAAATTTCAAAATCAAATCTTACAAATTAAATATAGTCATTTCTCTTAAAATTTTAATATGATATTTGATAAGTCACAAAATTCAAGGTGCTTAAAAATAAAGTGATTTGTTGGATAATTAATTGATCTCTTAGTTCAAACAATTTGATTCATTCTCCATAGTTAAGGTATCTAGTGAATTGATATGAAAAGCTTATGGGGTTGGAATAGATAGCAGTTGATGTCTGGTAAGTCAGGTGACCGGTAACCAGTATCTGCAAAAGGTCTCCTTTAATGAACATGGAGACTCTCTGATGATAAAATCAATAACTTTATAGAAAGAGAAAGTACAATAATATTCTAGAGAGAAATGCTTTGAAAATATATATGTAGTAGAAAATGAAGAGAATGTGAACTTTTGACTTGAAAGATTCATAGTATATTTATAACCCATAAATCTTATCTTTTTATGGAGAAGAGATGCTGGAATATAATTTTACTCTTGTGATATTTTAAGTTTTATTCTAATTAAAATAATATGTATTAGATTAATATAAAATATTAAGGAACTATATCAAGGGTGTTGGGCATGTCACTTATGCGCTAGGCGTGACAGCATGCCTAAAATGGGTGTACACCAAGCATGACGTGACCCCTTTATAGGCTCGGGCTTCTTACCTGAGCTCATGCCTTTTAGGGAGTTGGGGCCGAGCTACCACACCCGAGCCCACTTTTATTACCCCTCCCTATTGTACTTTAGGCTCAAGATACCAAGCTTGAGTCTAATGAATGTTCTTGTTGAGTTTATTTTAGAGGAATGTTTTAAGTCTATTTTGGAGGTTTTTTCGTGTCTATTTTATACATATCCGTCAATATCTTTACGCTACTATCTTATACAACATATTCTAAAATTTAAATCCTATATGATAATACAAAGACAATTTTTCATAAGTTGAAGAATATTCTATTTATGTATCTATTCTAAAATTTAATATAATATTATCCTTGTAATTTCCATATATTTTCAAACTTACCCCTACACATTAAAGACTTTTTATTTTTCTTTTTTAATATATATAAGTATAGTTTTAAAACTCGATCTAGAGAGAGCTAATGTTATCTATTGGAAGGGTTGACTTAATTTTTTTTTTAAATCAAAACAATATTATTTTAACTATGTTTTTTTAGTAAACAATGAGCTAGTAGTTGAATTTTGATCGGGTTAAGCTTTAGTCAACAAGATCACTAGGTTAATCCAAGTTTTTGATTAAGTTAACTAAAATTTCTTTCTTGAACCTGAACTTTTTCAAATCCTGGATCAACTATATACCAAGGTGACCTGTCAAGCTATTCCAGATTTTAAAACTAAATATTAGGGGTGTTTACGGTCTGGTTCGGTCCGGTTTTAACCTAAAAATTTAACTAAACTGGAAAATAGTATTCCTTGTTAATATAACCCGGACCGAACCGAGAACTGGTTCAAACCAAACCGGTTTTGTTCGATTTGGTTTTTTAGCATTAAAAACCAGAAAACCAAAACCAATTAAATAAGAGAAAACTTGGATAAAATCCTTGTTAAAAACTTTGAATTTCGGGCCCTTCAGTTGAGATTTGAAAGACCTCCTTTAACCGAATCAAAGACACTAAATTTATCCAAGTTAACACATCTACATGTTAACAAAGATTCCAATAGCATCTCACAAACTACTGGGCTAAATACCGGGACCTCACTAGCACAGCTACATGTTAATAAAATAAAAAAAAGGATTTTATCCAAGTTTTCTGTCAGAAACTAAAGCAGAGAGTAGAAAGACAACAATATGAGAGAAAAGAGCACATAGAAGAGGGAGTGGGAGGGAGAGAGGGGTGGGGCGACTGGAAAAGGAAGGGAGGAGGGGAGGGAGAGGTGGGGCGACTGGAAAGGTAGGGTTAGGGTATTTAAGTTTAAGATGTTTTCTTTTATATTTTTTTTAAAATTCAATTAAATCGGTTTGGTTTGATCTGGTTCAATCGGTTTAAACTTTTTTAAATTGAAACCAAATTAGATTGGGTGGTTTTTTTTTAAAATTGATTTATTTAGTTTTTTGTATTAATTCAGTTTTTTTAATTTAATTGGTTGGTCGGTTTTTTTAATTATGCCTACCAGATATATAAGTTGATCACGTGGAAAAGAAATTGGGTGGAAAAATTAGGGAAAAAAGGTTTGCTTTCATAAATAAAACGCAGCGTTGCAAGCTCGCTTTCCCCTGCAAAACCCTTCCCCTTTAAACTCTCCTCCCTCCTGCTTGATTTCTCTTAAAAAAAAATGGAACAGGCAGCAGCAGGAGGGAAGGGAACAGTGACGCCATTAGCGTCAATGTTTCCAGTGAACGAAGCACAAAAGGCAGCGAAACGAGTTGAAGAGAAGATTGGAGAGAAGCAAAAAGAGTTAGACTGTATCAAAGAATATGTTACTGAAAACACCAATCTTATTAACCTTGTCTCTAGATTACCTGATGAACTTAATCATGATATCATGGTAAGCAAGTATCACTAATCACTTAATAATCAATAGTTTTTTGTGTGGGTTCTTTTCCGTTTCTTGTTTTCTTTCCCTTCAAAAACAAAAAAGAAGAGGAACTTTTTTTTGAAATGAAAGAGAGTGAACAATCTTTTAGTTTCTTGTGTAGTTAATGTTGTTTTGTTGTGGGATTGTTTTTTTATAGGTGCCATTTGGGAAAGCTGCGTTTTTTCCTGGTAGATTGATACACACTAATGAGTTCATGGTAAGCAAAGCTTTTTTTTTTTTTTTTTGCTTTGTAGATAATGGAGAATTTTGTTGAATTGGATGATAATAAGAGAACCCTGTTGTAGTTTTATGCGGATTTTACTTGAATCAGAGGGTTAGAAGAGAATCCTTTCGTATTTTTTGGTTGAAATAGATGATTAGAGGAAGACCATTTTTTTGTTTATGAAAATTGGGAATTTAGAGGTGATGGTTATGTGTTGTTTTTGTGTGAAGGTTCTTTTAGGAGATGGTTATTATGCTGAAAGAACAGCTAAGCAAACTGTGGAGATTTTGACAAGGAGAGGGAAAGCTTTGGATTCTCAAGTTGAATCTCTTATGGCAAATATGAAGGATCTTAAAGCCGAGGCTTCATTTTTTGATGTTACGGCTTCTGAGGCTGCTGTAGGTTTTGCAGAATTTCATTATTTTTTTTATGAGGCTTAATCCATGCTTGTAATTGAAAGAACCATGAATAGATTTTACAGTACATGATCTTTCTGAACATTTTGAATACTTTATTGTCATCCTATACAAATGTGCTCCAAAATATTTCATTTTAGGGTAGCTAGTCTGTAAAGTGTTCTTTTGATATGGTTGGTTTTTGAAAGAAAGATACAGGTGTTGCATTTGTGTGCATTTTATTCTAAACATTACGACAGCATCAGTTTTTCCATTTTCTACCAATATCTGTTTGGAGCAAACTCATAGATTTGTATGCTATTTTTTATTCCATTTTTAGAACATGTGTATATCTTCTATGCTACTTGTTAATTGCTTCTTTTTTTTTTTTTTCAATATGTGCAAAAGGAGGGTCTTGTGGAAATAAGGGAAGATTACGTGGAGGAAAATTCTTGGGAAAAATATTCCAAATCAGGCAAGTCTCTTGCCTCTCAACCTTTTCATCAGTAGCTTTGTTTCGGTGGAGTGACAAATGCAAGTTAAAGTTTTTTAGGCATACAAGATAAATTCTCATGTTTTGGATCACCTTGGAACTGATATATTACTATTGTCTGGTCCATGTAACTTTCAAGTTATATGTTGCTTCTGCTTTCTGTTGGCACACGGAACTCATGCTTTCTACACAAGAATTTATACTTACAGTTTAAAAGATTTCCTGCTGTTGTTTTGATGATTTGTAATAGATCACATTCAATCACCGATTCACCATTCTAAATTTGAGATATCAACTTTTCTTTTCATGACGCAGATGACAAGAATAATGACAAAAAAGTTGCATTTGAAGATGATGAATATGCCCGCATAATGTCTAGGTTGGATGAGCTGGAGAAAGAAGAACTAGAAGCTGAAGATGAAGAAGTGGATGCTGAAGATGATGATGAGAGTGCTGTTGAGCAACCTGATGCAGCTGAAAATGACGATGAGAGTGATACGGATGAGCAAACTGATGCAGCCGAAAGTAATAGTGAAAACCATGATAACACACAACCTAAAGCTAAATTCAATCAATTTCCGCATCAGATTTATTCAGAGGTAAGTGTTAGTATCTGGCTTTGATGAATTAATTACTCAATGATATTGTTGCCATGTTTCATTAGCTAAATACGAGTGTAGTTCAATCACTTGACTAATATGAATTACAGATAAGGAAACCACTGCAGCAGACAACTGCCGAAGCATTATCAAATAAGTATCTTCCTCAACAAAGTATTACTGATACATCAAATGTAAGAGATAAAGTCCTTTCCTCTTTCTTTCTTGTAAGTTAGTATTACGTGAAGTGTGATTATTCTATATGGGGTATGCGGCTCTGGTGCGCTATGAGAAATCTCTCAACCATTGACTTCTTGTTTTGAAGTTTATGGTTTTCAAATATTTTAGGAAGAGGCGGTGAGACACCTTTTTCCATTGAAACCACTTTTTTTTCACATCTCTCTAAATGGTGAAAACATTTCATGGATGCTCTCTCTCAGTGAAACCTTGCTTTTTTATGTTTGTTGTGTAAAGTTTGATAGGAAGATGATTTATGCTAGTGCAAATGCTAGAATTGCAAGGCTAATGTTGCAACGGTCTTGTGGGATTAGAACAATTTGCATGTCATATTGTTAATGGACATTTTTCAGCAAGCATTTTTCTGGGAGGGAACAAAAAAAGAAATTTGATTGTCCCAACAAAAATGCTGTTTCCACAATAATATGCATTCCCAGTTTTGCATATACAGTCTTGTTAACAACGCATCTTTATTTTCTTTCTCATAGGTGTTCATGCAGACTCCAAAATCAGGATTCAATGGTTCCAAGGTATGTTTTTGCATCTCTGAACCATGTCTAGTTGATTGGTTGAAATGAATAGTGTTTGATTATTAGCTGGCATCTTCTAGTTATTACACACTATTTACTGTGCAGGCTTTCACAGGCTCAATTGCGGAGAGTGCTGACACTGTTTCAACAAATTCCAGACAACAGGCTGTGACTTCATCACAGGTATAGACTTCCTTTCTTAATATGTTTTTTGGTTGGCACTGGGCAGACGGGCATCAACTGATCCATGATAATGCTCACGAATCTGAATCTGAACTGCTTAATATGTCTCCCCCTTCCCCCTCAAATACGCATGCAGGCTTCAGAACCAGCATTTGACAGTTCCAAGGTATCCTTTTGCAATTGCAATCCTTGTCTCATCGATTAGTTAAAATGAACACAAATTGATTATTAGCTGACCTCGCTAATTATCACTACTTACTATTTACTATGCAGGCTATCATAGGTTCCATTGTGGAGAGAGCTGACACTATTCCCAAAAATTCACAACAACAGGCTGTGACTTCGTCCCAGGTATGTTTCTTTCTTTCTTAAAATGTGTGTGTGTGTGTGTGTGTGTTTGTGAGAAGTGGGGTTGTGGGGGGGGGGGGGGGTGTGATGATCATGAGTGTCACTAATTGGTTCATAATAACACCCTATCAAGTGTCTTTTCATTGTTTTTAATCATAATTGCTTAATGTGTTTTTTCCATCAAACACACCTGCAGGCTTCAAAACCAGCATTTGACAGTTCCAAGGTTTGTTTACAGTTAACTTGTCAGTTGGTTGAAGTGAACTGTAGTTAGTAGTTATGTAGCCCTAATTGATCATTCATCTACTGTACAGGCCTTTACAGGTTCTGTTGTGGAGCGCACATACAACTTACCAACATCAGGACAAGATGCCGTTTCATCACAGGTATTGTTGATCTATTTGGATAACAATGCTGTACGACAAGCCATTATCTACCGATCACAATTGTTATTGAACTTTGCAGTCATCCAGCTCTCAACCTTCAAAGCCAGTTTCCAGATTCAAGATACGGAGATCTTAGCTGCCATTGTTATAGAAATGTGTAAATTGAGAAACCACACGCATATTCTGTCTTTGAGCAGTTTTTGGAGATCCGCTTGTGTTAAGCTAGAACAACATTAATGGTCCAAACAGAATCCATCCTTGCATGTATTTGATATTTGCGTGAAAGACTTCTCGTGTGACCCCTCTGCTCTCCGCTGGTATATTTTGTTCTAGTTGGCAACATGACATGGGTCATCGGCACCGGAAACCAGAGGCAAGTTGAAGTGCTGTTGATAGTGTAGTACAATATTGATGTGTTTATAGATGCCTCATGCTTCTGGCTAGTCTATGAACGCTATGCTGTGTCTAATGGAATTCTGTTTTTGTTTTTTGTCATACTAATGACTGGTATAGTGTAATATTGATCGTCATACCAATGACTGGTCTAATGGAAGGTGCCTAATGGTGATGGCCTAGCTTTCTCATGCCCCCTTGCCTTGCTGTTCCCTGTCCAACAAACCTTACTTAAGAAAGTAAATTACCTGGTTGTTAGGTTTTCCTTCAATTCCTCTGCTGAAATTGGATGGACAATCACATCTGCCAGTTGGACAAATTTTAAAATCAACCCAGGATCCCAAAATCCCATACAAATCTCTTGAAACACAAGTCAATCATATCTTCTGAATCTATTGTCTTTGGAAGGAAGCTAGAAATGCCACCAATTTCTCATTATTTAACTTTTAATATATTTAATTGATGGCAACCTAACAGCTAATACAGAGGGCGGAAATGAAACAATGCCTTTTCACTTCCACCATCCTTTTCTTCCTTTACATCTATCTACCTGTACAATATTGCTAAAATATGCAGAGAGTAGAAATTTACAAGGGAAGCTATTTTGCTATTTTCAACCATCAGGCATCTTCTCCTTCCTCTTCTTGTAGTCCCGAAGCGCATTTTCTCTCTCTGAAGTGGTTGCTGATAGAACCCATTTGCTAAATTCAACCTCCCCCATTCCCATGAACTGAGCAAGGAGACTATATTGGATCTTTTTCCAATCCTTGGATGGCAAATCATTCCTTTTCCCACCTACATCATCTGGTTTCCTTTGCCGCTTAACAGGAGGGTTGTTTATGCTATCTTTACCAGGGATGCTTTCTTCTGTGTTCTTTCTAATTCCAGGTCCAATATTGACAATGTCCTCGTTCCGATGAGTGTAAAGAATACCTGAACAGCAAGGAAATTATATCGCATTGAACAGCTTGTACCATCTCTCTCTCTCACATGCATGTGTACGTGCACATTCTTTAAAAAATCCGCAAGCTATCTAGTAGTAAAATAGGAAATTCTCCGGATACAAAACACTCAAAACTTTTGCGGCTGGCTACCTTCATCCCTTACATACTATCTTCTAGTTTATTTTTTTGTTTTATCGGTTTATTTTAGTTCTTATCTAAGAACTATATCAGTTAAAAAACTTGAATCAATGGCCATTTATGACAAATCCATCTTAGCAAATTCTCATCTACCTCAATTGCAGCAAAACTTGCACCTTTTTACAGATAGCTTTATTCTTATGCCAAAATATTCTCATAGAAAAATCACTGCTGAATGAAAATGACTGCTAAATTGTGCAGTAGTATCTAATACCATGTGAATTTAAGTGTAAAACTTTATAACAACATTTTGAGGTATAGATTGATGCAGTGCATTTGAATATTAACCAATCTGAAGAAAACAAATGATAAGTAGAAGAAGATACAAATAAATATACTTACCTAACTCTTCAAGAACAGGTTTCTTCCTTGTAACACTCTCATGATTCCCATTGTCACTGGTTTCGCTTGCTGATGAAGTTGTTACAGCTGCTTGGTCAGGATGAAGGAAACAGGTCCCAAGTTCAGGCAACTCTTGCATTGTAGTAGAGCATTGTCCATCACCCTTTCCCTGTTTCTCATGTAGTTCAATGATTTCACTGGTAAAAAGCTTATCAGATAGATCACGGAACAGATTGCAGATACCAAAAAGCTCACCCTGAAATTCTTTGCAATCCTGAAAATCCCAACAAAACAAAGGGAGAAACTCTGAATTTTTCAGTACAAATAGAAAAACCCCAAGGAAATATGAGACCCACACACCAGCCCTTCCATTGAAAAAAGGCTACCTGAACGCCTTCAAAATACCGGTTTTCTATCTTCCCTGAAACAGCAATATTTGACAGCTGCTGTTTGTACACTTGACGGGAATAAACAAGTTCCTCAAAAGAACCAGCTGCAAGAAGGCGGAAAACCACAACATGCCGCTTCTGTCCAAAACGAAACGACCTGTCTTGGGCCTGCAAGTCTTGGGCAGGATTCCAGTTTGGATCAAATATAACTACGCGATTTGCGCTGACAAGATTCAATCCAAGCCCACCAGCTCGAGTTGATATAAGGAACACCTGAAAAAAGAAAAAGATTAAAGTTGCAAGAAATTTGGGGAACAAACTTTTTAGTCATCTTTTTACTTGAAAGCTACCTGTTTGCTTGGACTAGAGTTGAAGTCATCAACCAAAGATTGACGCAAGTTAGTTGGAGTAGAACCATCAAGTCTCGAGAAGCTATGCCCTTTGCGTATCAGAAATTTTTCCAGTATGTCCAGCATCCTGGAAAAAAAGAGTTTAACTTTAGAAGTGGTAAAACCAGGATGCTTGAACAATAGGAGTTATGAAAATCATTTATTACAGCTATTCTACAAAATCAAATATTAACTACATAAACAGTCACTTCATGACAGAATAATATACATCAACGGGCAAGATGAAAAAATTTATTTTCTTAGATTTATATATTGAATTTCTGAACGGAAAAAAACATGTGTTGATCAAATTTATTATGTCACTATGAGAGAAACATCTAGTATAACGAGAAAAATAAATAGTCGCACCACAGGCAGGTCTGCAAAGTTATGAAGCATTACCTGACAGAATAGCTGAAGAGAAGAATTTTGTCACCTCGTGAAGCCCAGGAAAACATTAACTTTTCTAATGCTTGCATTTTCCCACAATGTTTGACATCGCTCAAGCCCATAAAATTTTCACTTTGGGCATTTCCTCCCACCAAATCTACATCAGCACCAAAGACAGCAGAGGCAAACTCTGCATCCTTCTTCTGTTTATCCGGTTCATCCCTAGGGTTAGGCTTAATCAGCTCGAGGTGATTGCTTATCTGTTAGTTGGATCCAAAAGTGAGTATGAGGAAATAGACAGGAAGTCTACTTTCCAACGATCACTCATCACAAAACAAGAAATAGAAAACAGAAAAACCCTTTCACCTGTTGGAGTTTCACAAGGCAAGGAAGAACAAGGCAATAGGGGCACGAATCACAACCTTCAGGGTTATCCCTATGAAGGTAGGGCCATATAATTCCATCTGGCACAATCCTTTTGCAGCATTCCACCTGTTTTAGAGGGCTGCCACAACTACATGGAAGATCCTTATTTACAAGGCACTGGATGTCTGGCAGTTGCAACATGCTCCTATAAACCCGCTTTTGCAATTCACTCATGGAACAGAACACAACGTTGTCTTCCTTTCCCATCATAAGATGTCCAATGGTCTCCTCCTTTGTCCTTCTAAGCATGTACTTACGAAGAACTGACACTAGGTGCTCTTTGCGCGTATCAGCTTTCCGTACAAAACTTTCAGGTGCAGTTGACCTTTGGCCATGCTTGAGAGGTTCATCATAAAACTCTCGAAAGTGTTCCCTTGATCCCAGAGACCCGGGAGCAACCCAATCAAGGAGATTAAACAGCTCCATAATTTTATTCTGCATAACAGTTCCTGTGAGACCAATACGTTTTCTCGTTTTAATTTCTAAACATGCTAGATATAATTTTGACTTTTCATTTTTAAGCCGATGCGCCTCATCAACAATCACAACCTCCCAATCCACCTCTGACAAAATGCTGCCATGAATTCTGTACGTGTCAAAACTGGTAATCAGTATCTCAACTCCACCAGCTTTTAGTTTCTCAAGTATCAAATCACGGTTTGTCCCGTGGTAAAGAGAAACACTAAAGCTTGCCCATCTAGAGAATTCACTTTCCCAATTGTGGATAACAGAAGTGGGGCAAATTATAAGGACAGGGCCTTTTTTACCTACTTGGTTTCCCTTTAATGTTATGGACTCACCGGATTCTTCATCTTTTTCAAAGATAGCAGCCAGGAAAGCAATTGTCTGGATGGTCTTGCCTAGTCCCCTGATCCATTTTTTCAAAAACAAAGTCAACAGATATCAGCCCACCAGAAAATTCAGGAGTATTCATACAAGGAATAATATGTAAATTCGTAAATGCATACTCCATACATGCATAAACTCAAAATTAGCTTAACAAGAAAATGCCATTATTGTTGGTCAAATATCTACAAGTGATAAACGACTCAAGCAAGAAAACACTTTCAGTGTCTGACAAGAACTGTAAATTGTTGTCAAAATGGGTCATACATAATCATCTGAGAGTAAAATTGTCACATATGAAATACAAAACTTATCAAGAAATCACATATTTCAACACAACAAATATACTGACATGTCATCACCAAGAACACCTCCATGGTTGTCTAGGTATAGCTTATATAAAAATTTTACTCCCTCCCTTTGATGTTCAAGCAACCTGCAGTTAATAGAAGCAGGAACCTGCAATCAAAATTAGCAGAAAAAAAAAATCATCCACAGATTCCCAAAAATTAAAGAACTCTCTATTCTCTGTGTGTGTGTGTGTGTTTCTTAAATGTAAATTAAGCAAGTTTTTTACGTGTTCTTAACTTCTATAATCCAATTTTGCTATTACAATTCAAAATTTACTCTTCTCCAAAGTTAATCAAATTCTGTAACAATTGCACTACACATAACATACTTCTAAAAGAAGAAACAACTCCTTAACATAGAAAAAAGTGAACTTTCTAATTCAAACAACAAAAAGACACATACTTTCCAACACATAAACAAAACTTGAACCCAGAAACTGCAATTACAAAAGAAATAAACAACTGGGTCAAAACAATTCGAAGCATAAAATGCATAATTATCAATTACCCGTGTGACAGGAACCTCTCCAAGCAAAGAAAGGACTAGTGGCTCAAAGGGTCCAGTATGTTCAAACTGAAACTGACCCAATTTAGTTCTCCCAAGATCCTCAAACTCCCTCTCCTTCTCCTCTTCTTCCTGCCTATCTTCAAATTTTACAACTTGGGCTTCATTTCTAAGCCCTTGTGAATTCTGGGGTTGTTGAGTTCTTGCATTTAGTGAGCCATTCTGTTGTGATAAAGGACGAAAAGGTTCTCCAAGACGTTGGAGTTGCTTTGAAAGAGAGGATTTTGGTGGCTTTCTTGAGATGGTTAGTGCTGGTTCTGGTTCTTGGGAGAATGATGGCTGTGTTGAAGAAGAGGATGATGATGATGATGTTGTTGTTGAAAGATTTGAGCAGGGTTTAAGGATTTCTTTCAATGCCTTGAAACTCGTGAGAAGAGACATGACATGACATGAAAGAGAGGAATTTGATGCAAATCTTACAATGTTCGTGGGAACTGATGAGTACTTTTGATGTCTGTGGTTTTCTTGGTTTTGAATTCAAGAAAACAGACTCAACAGCTATTTGATTCGGTGATTCGTGATTGAGGGGCCGGTTTTTAGAGGAACGGTGTCGCTGAACATGTAACTTTTTTCCCCTTCCAGCCGTCGGGTATTCTTGTACCGATTATAGTTGCAAAACGGGGACCGGCTGACCAAGTTAAACCGGCTCCTGGCTGATTTTTTTTTAAAAAAATAAAAAATAAAAAAATTAACTAACTTGGTAATTAAAAAAAAAAAGTGTTAGACTTGCTAATTTAGTTTATTCGGCCGAACATAGTTAAAATCTTATTCTTTTTTTATTAAAATAATAAAGTTTTGATCCTATTAAATTTTTTTAAGTTTATTCATGTCGATCCTTTTAATTTGTGGTTTAGATCCTACTCTAGGTCAATTTATAAATCAAGTTTTACAATTATAATAACTATTTTACTATACTGTGAATAAATTTTGTTGTTTTAACAATAATGATCTTATAATATATTTTTCATGTTAATATTAAAAAAATAGAATTTTTTAAATCTTAATTTCATTTTTTCAAACATAAAAAGTCTAGTAAGAAAATATAATTTTTTTAATCATCATAATAATATTTTAAAAACTTAAAATTAAGTTTTAAATTGGACTTTATAAATAACATGAGTTAATTATTTACATTATTTTGGATAGAATGTTGGAACCACCGCTTGTTTTTGCATTTTGCATTTAGAATTGTATTTTAAAAATAAATTTAACTTGAAAAAAATAAATTAACAATTTTTTAATGCTTTGTGATGATTTTAATGTAAAATAAAAATATAAAAAATAATAATTTAATATATTATTAAATAAAAAAGCACTTTTAAAAAAATTACAATTTAAATCACTTTAAAAAGGCACTTGAACAAAAGTCTATACACTTTTTACCTCCCATTATGAGAACACAATTTTCATATTTTTCAGTGACGAAGAAGTCAATGATAAAGCATCGATCATCAATAATCCTTCTCATATTGTAGCGTATACCCTTTTATTATAGTTTTTTTTAGGAATGGTTGGGAATACGGTAGTGGTTGTATTTCTAAAAAATTTAATTTTTTTTAATTAAAATTTAATATGGTTTGTACGTTTTGGATCGTTTTGATGTGCTGATATCAAAAATAATTTTTAAAAAATAAAAAAAAATCATTAACATGCATTTTAGCATAAAAAATTATTTGAAAAACACCTGCAACCACACTGCGAAACACGCTACATGCAACTCCTCCCTTATTACCATGGAAAAGATCTCCCCTTCATGAGAAGTAATTTTCTTAATCAAAGCCGTCAAACGGTAAAAAATAAAAATAAGATATTGTTTGACAGCATGGTAATTGTTAATGTATCAAAATAATTTTTATTTTATTTTTAAAAAATTATTTTTAGCATCAGTATATTAAAATAATTTAAAAAATTATTTTAAATAAAAAAATTTAAATTTTTAAGAAATATAATTTCAATTACCCTACTAACGCTAAGTATACAAGATAAACCTATCCTCTTATATAATATACAATTTCATAGTAACATAGCAAAGTGAATAATAAACAATTATTTTTTCAAGGTGCATGAACGGTATTCTCAAACTAATTTATTCATGAATTAAAATTAATTTTTGAAGAAACTATCCTAGCTATCCTTTAGTTTGGTTGGTTTTACACTTACCCCTTATATTTTAAAAAATTACAATTTATACCCTAAATTTTATAGCGGTTGTATGGTTTACATCCTAATTTTTTGTATAGTTTAGTCTATTTTATATTTATTAATGGTTTAAATTATAATTTTTCAAAACATGTAGAGTAAAAGTAAAAACAACTAAATTATACTATGGTCAAAGTAATTTTTTCTTAATCTTTTTTAACCATCCATCTTAATGACTCATCATCCCCTAATGTATT
>Ga0325405_1003973_pt1 | contig 15183 bp, 7 predicted proteins | sample PopdelMetagenome_21_FD_205663 | JGI IMG/M metagenome (GOLD analysis project Ga0325405, IMG submission 205663) | Populus deltoides microbial communities from Bellville, Georgia, United States - Xylem-Control-R2 | ecosystem: Host-associated > Plants > Phyllosphere > Stem > Wood/Secondary xylem... | reverse complement strand
TCTTTCTTCTGAAACCTAACCCACATGGATCTTGCCTCTTCATCCTCCAGCTTTCTCCAATCTTTGAACAACCTTCATTGCACTTTCGCCCATACCCCCTAATATCCCATTTCTTGCATGTTTCCTAATATTGCCATCTGCATTTTGGCCTCTTCTGTGTTGGCCCTACTTCCTGCTGGCTCGACTCGCCACTTTTTAATACCGGACTACATTATTACATAAATATGCGAAGGTACGGAAAGTTATGGGTACCGTGCCAGTTAAGCAATCAACCCTACTTTCTATAAGATATATAATTGCAAGTGCATGTAATATGATAGATATTTGATACGATTGAAGAAGAAGCGTGTGTCTTCATTCATCATCCATTTGTAGTTTAGTCATCGGGTGGGGACTCGAGGCGGAATGCAGGTATAGATAGAGCTGCGTAAGAGCGTAAGAGAACAGTGCATAAAATATATATGGATTTTGTTACTGCCTTGATATACGAGGATCGTCATTTGCTTCATTTTCTTGGTGTGTGCTAGCAATCAAAGCTGAACTAGAGCTTGATATGCACAGCCAAGGTAAATCGTGCTTGTAAAAAACTCTCGAGGTACTCGAGATAGTAAAGGTTACCGGCTCGGACAACACCCCGCGCATATATGTGAATTTCACTTCAATTTTTTCACCCCGCGCATATATGTGATTGTAAAAAACTCTCTTTCCCAATTGTTAATCCTGAACCCCGTTAGCATATGTGTGAATCTCACTTTATTTTTTTGTTTAAGCTTGTACACTTCAACAATTGAATTTTTTGATAGTAGATTGATTGATTTCTATATTTTTGTTGAAATTGTTTGCTATGTCAATCCCCGTTTGTATTGACTAATAATTATATTAAATTTTTTTAAAAAAAACACAAATGCATTTGGATTGCTACAACAATCCACAACGCAAGAGTTAATGTTCCTTAGACATGTAATTAAGAATATATCAAACCTAGGTGTAGATATTTATGTTATGGTACTAAATTTTATTTTAATATGTTTTAGTTCCTGAACGTTGAGAAATGAAGAGAAAATCGCCCAAAAAAAAAAAAAAAGAATCTTCAATCAACCGCATCTCAACAACAAAAAAATGACAATCTTGGTTGATGAGTTGGTCTTGAAAATTGGTATTTAATAAATGTGGTTTGAATATCTAATCATGTCCAAAAAATAGATCGATTTTTAAGATTTTTAAGATTTTGATTTTTTTTTAAAAGACTGATTAAAGTATATTTTGAGATTATAAATAGAATTTTTTTATATTAAAATAGATTGATGCCCTGATATTTGGTTTGTACTTGATTTTACTAATGCTTATTCTTCTTATCGTATTATTAAGTAAGAAATAGTTGAAAAAACAAAGTTCTTCAACTCAATGAAGGTCACAACCTGAATAGCGGATTTGATGGGCTGAACCGCAGAGCCCGAATTGATATAGTATGTCACCATCTCAACAATTAAAAAAAAAATCATCTTGATATTTTTTTAAAGTTAAATTATGTTTTTTTATTGGTTATTTGGGTCGACTTGAAACCTGTTAAGTTAATTGGGTCACATCAAAATAACTTTAAATGGTTTAATTTCAAACCTAAACTATACAAGACATCGAATCAGGTCATGTCAGGAGATTATAAAATACACCCATGAATCGGTTAAATGATAATATCAAATAATTTCTTATTATCTAAATAAATTTTTTCACTTTCAAGAATTTTTTAATTTTAAGCTGCGGCATGGCTAGCGAGCTAGGCCTGCTTGTATCTCCTGTAAAATTCCATTGCTCATTTGGTCAAATTTCTCTAGCTTTGACAACTATCCTTTTCCAAGTCCGAATGTGGTTAAGTAAAAATCAATAAACTACCGTAAGTAATTCCTCGATCTAAAGACTTTTCATATAGAAGTTTGTAGTTTTCACTGTTCAACCAGCTCATGCGACACTGTCTACCAAGTTTATGGCGCTGCCCAAAACATAAAGAAAAGCCGCCTTTGATGACATGCACATGGTTGGTGAACGAGCTCGTTTGAACCACAACCTCTAAAGTGGTATAAAAAGGTCAACCAAATTGAGCCACTGCCCATGATACTAAAGAAATTTCCTGCTAAACTTCCTTCAAACAAACAAAGTCCTTGTCATATTCCTTGATTTCTGACAAATTGAAAATAAACAAAAGAGGCGGAGTGTGGCCGGCACATGCTATGTGTCATATTAAATATAGAGATGCCTTGTTTTTGTGATTTTTTGGCTTTATTTTAATGCGAGCTAAAAGGTTAATGCAGGAGTGTCGAGTACGGATTGACGGCACTATTCTTTTCACACATGAATTATCATTGAAGAACTCGATTCTTCTTGTAGATTTAATAATATCCTATATAGAACGCGTATGAATGAATTTTGAGTAAATTTAGTACTGAAATACTCTGATTACTGTTTATCGAGAAGTTAAGAACAAGAAAGGATTTTTCTCATCAAATTATATATTTACTTTACACCGGTCCCTTTAATATTTCGTCTCATTATTTCGCCAGATGACTTCCTACGACCTGTCTTCGTAGAGATGCACTATATTTCAAAGTCCCGTAATAATTATGGTTGCATTTTGGTTATTTATATTAGGAAATATCGAAGGGAGTTGGAATACGCAAAAAGGAATGACTACATAATAATTTAAAATGTCTGTAAAAGGGCCATTTGGCACGTAAATTTGAAAGACTTGTGTTGAGTCTGAAACCATAGATCAGCTTAAAATGGATCGGTGGAATGAGGATAGAGATTTTAAGAGAATAATATAACATTATTTATCAAACTTCATTTAATAATTTAAATTTATAAGTTGAAATAATTCCTTAACACTATATTAAAAACATTGATTGTTAATTAACTAAATTTGCGACAATCAGGTTCGTTCTTACCTTTGCAATTGGAAGTCTACAGAGCCTTTTTAAATGGCATTCTCTGTAAAGATATCTTCATGGAACACCATGCTGGGTTTATTGATGAGTGATATTTGAATGCAAACTCCACAGGTCTCTTTACCGTCTCGAGAAATCTCCTCATGCATGCATGGTGATCTCTTGCCTCCATAAATTCTTTGTTGGTTTTGGTTTTGAGGGGTACAGAAAGGACATTGTCCAGATCTTTCTCCTTGTGGATGTTGATGACATGCTCAATATTAATTAAGAGTAATATATCTTTTATGCATACAATCATCTCTGGTTTGAACTCACGATTATTCTCAATTAGGAGTATTATTGTTTATTTCCTGATTCCTAAAACCTTTAACTATCATTTACTCGGTTCAATCAAAAAGAGTAGCTAAGGTTTTCGCTATTGGAAAATTGGAAAAAAAAATAATGAAAGATTCACAAAAAATATTACATTATTGTTTATTGACAGCAAATTTTGTCACTAATTTCTGATATAAATGGTGACGGGATAAAAAAAATTATGTCAGTAATTCTGTCGATATTATTAACGTGTCAAATTGCGATAAAAATTTCACTAATAATCTTGAAAAGATTTAAAACCCGACAATCCTATCTTTTCCCACATTTCTTCTTCTTCCTCACTTTACAATCGTACCAGCCCTTTCTCTCCATCAAGTAAGCAATTCCAGCAACCCTCCTCACAAATCCGGCTACCCAACCCGCACCAACCTTTTTCCAATAGCATCATTTTCCCTTCCTTGATTCATTTTTTTTTTTTTGTTGAGTTTCACTCCACCGAGTAAGTAAGCTTATCTATTTCTATTGTAACTTATATATGTTTTAAGTTAATTTATTATAATTTATTTGTAGCATTTGTAACTTGCTTGTATATTTAAATATTTTACTTGTTTTATAATGATAATTTTGTTGTGTTAATGTATGATTTGTATTTTTGGGTTTGTTTCGTATTTGCTAGAAATAAATTTAATTTGTCACTTGATGAAATTGAGTGTAATTTTATAACTTAAGTATGTTAGAATTGAAGAAATGATGGGCACTTAATTTAATGATTATTGATTTTTTTTTTGTAATTTTTATGGTTAAGATGGAAATTTGAGGAAAATTGATTTGGTGTGGAATTGATAATAATTAAAATATATTAATTTAGGTTGAATAATTTTGAATTAAAAAAATAATAGATGATTAGTTGAGTTCTAATTGTTTTATTTCAATTATATATTTGAAGCGATAGTTATGGTTGTAATATCATAGATGATAGTGATGATAATTGTTATGGTAATGATTATATTAATAGCAATTATGAAGTGACAACTACTAATAATGGTGGTAAGGTGCGACAATGATTAATGGTGACAGTAATAAGATGGTGGTTATTATTTTAACCGTGAAAGTATATAAAAGTTACGGTGAGAAGATGATAAAATAATGATTGTATTAATAAAAAGATAGTAATAGCAGTTGTTGTGTGGTTCAAAGTGGTATGGTGGTGATGGTTGTTTTTATGATATTGATATTAATGCTACTTGTGATAATTTATGTGATTAAGTGATGATGTATGCATATATATAAAACGTGCAATATATATAAAAAGTATTGAATATTTATAGATGAAAAGGCAGTATAAATAATTGCACATGTAATGAAAATATCATAAATTCAGATATGGTTCGGAAATTAATATAATATTAAATATGAAACATTGTAAATAACTTCAATCCAAACCAATGAAATTCTTATTTTTTAATTTGTATAGTTTTAAATTAATTTTTTTATATCGGGAAATTCAAGTGAATTGAGAGTTAGATTTTATATTTTTTTAATGAAAATTCTGTTTTTGGTGTTACACAAATATAATTTTTTTTTTTAATATTTGTAGGGATAGAAAAGTTTTTTGTTGTAATAGTATTTTGGTAATTACCCCCAAAAATTGCCATGTATTTAGAGGCTGGGATGGCCTATCGCATCAAGTTGTGTTTGAAAGTTACATATTTTGCATGCATGGTGCGTATAATTTGGAGAGAGAGGTCGATGACCATAACCACCTTATCGGCTTATTCAACGCCTACTTATCAGACCTCATTTGGGATTGACGCGGCTGAAAAGCTAGGTTTTTTATTACACGTCCTAACTTGAATTAAGTCGAGTTTATCTAAACAAAATTTAAAAAAAATATTTAAAATTTTAATATTTTATATAAAAAAATTAATAAACAATCCATATAAATATAATATATACATTTTATAAATAATAAATTTTAAAAGATTATTTCAAAAAAAAATTTATTCCACATCGAAAAGATACTATGTTAGTATGTTATCCTTTTAAATTAAAGTATTTAAATTAAAAAGTTTTTATTCCATATTAAAAAAACATAATTTTTTTTATAAACATAAAGTATATATATACTGAAGAATTTTAAATTTTACATTGAAAAAATATTTTTTTTCTTGTAAATATAGAATATATATAGTAAAGGGTTTCAAATTTCACATTGAAAATAAAATATTTTTCTATTATTTATATAATAAATTTTGAAAATGATTAATAACTAACTAAAAAATATAAATAAATAAAAATCTTTGGTCAGAAGAAAAAAACATTTAAAGAAAAAAAAGATCTCAATAATGTTTTACGAATTGCCTGGATAGTCAACTGAGTTTTGCTTGAATTTCTTACCTTACCTCGACCAGTCTGGCCACTAAATCTACTGGATTCCCAGTCAACCAACGGCGTACATCTGAGTTTAATAACTAATTCAAACTTCAAAGTGTGAAACTAACTTCAAATACTATGGCCCGACATGGAAAAAAGGGTAATTTGTCCCCAAACAGAGCGTGCCCCGTGTATGTGTGCTGGCACTACCCTTCCCTTACAGAAAAAAAATTGAATTTGATTTTTCTGTGCCATATAAAATTGTATAAAATTATTTTCAGTTCAATGTGACAAGTTTATTTTAAAATGAAAGTTAATCTTAAATAATGTCTAAGATAATTTGAATACATCAATTCAATTGTATTTCCAAAAAACTTTTATCGAATGGAAGTTAATCTTATCCAATCTATCTAATTTGAAGATATTTTGTTATTATAGAAAAAAAAAACTCATAGAATTTATTTAAAAAAAATAAAACATATTAACTTGTAGGCTTATAAAGTCAAGTGCTGCAGTCGTAAGCATGACCTAGGCGATGGCCACCAAGTAGTTTTGGAAGCACTTTTTTATTTTTTATTTTTTTGAGATAAGAGGGCAATTTGCAGGACGCGGTTTTAGAGCTTGCATTGCATGACAGAGGAGCGACAGCTGGGACTGATGTCTGAGACTCTGAGGTACGATTTCTTTTTTAAATAATTTTTATTTTGAAATATATTAAAATAATAATTTTTTATTTTTAAAATTTATCTTTATACACACATTAAACTAATCTAAAAATAGTAATTTTAAAAAAATCAAAATTTTCAAAAATATTTTTTCACGCAAGAACACCGTTGCCTTGGTCAATGACTTCCCATTCGAAGTATCACTGTTGGACTGCGCGTGTTAAGCAGTATCATTTTCTGTTTATACCACAGCGAACCGCAAAAGCTGGAAGCATCACTTGAAGATCCTGGAAGTTGCCTCTGAGACAGAATCCTATGTTTTGATATCACTGATCTATTTATATATACATGCATATATATTTTTCTTTTTAATGACCCGCCACCTGAATATCGATACAGAATGCTATGAGGACAAGTACATATTTGCCCTTGAGTTTTTTTCTCTTTGATTTGTTGCAATCTTTTATTCTGATTCCTTTGGGGGTCAACTGGGCTAGGATCGCACGTAGGGGTGACTTGCCATGGAGCCAGGAAAGAACTCCAGATCAAGGTTCGAGGGCTTTTACAAACTTTCCATGCTGGTTTCTGATTGGTGCATGTGGGTTGTAGGCTGCTCGATGCCTGGATCGACCGATGCTTTTTCTTCTCAAAGTTACCCTGTGGTTGTCGTTGGAAAAACTAGTCAATGCTGATCAAAATATAAAAAAATGTCATTTGCAAGTGAAAGGAGGTTACGTCGACTAGCCAAAAAAGTCGTGAAACTGTGTTAATGGTTTTCTGAAGAATTGCTTGTTAACTATTTTAGCCAGAGGATAGCACGCCACCCTGCTAAAAGTAATTAGCCTAAGACCATATATAATTAATCTTTGGATAGTGTTTAAGGCCGTATCGGTTTAAACAAGTAAGCAATTTGGCTTTGTAAGTAATTTGACCAATTCCATAACTATATATCTAGCTGTAATATTGATCTCTTCTCAAGATAAAATAAATAGATATATGAAGTAATTAAATTCTTTGATTAATTTGACCATCAAGTACACATTTTGTAACCTCTCTCTCTCTCTCTCTCTCTCTCTCTCTCTCTCTCTCTCTATATATATATATATATATATATATATATATATATTAAAAAGACATCTGCCAATAATTAAATTTAGTCTTACTAGCTATTTTCTGTGGCACTCGATCGACATCTCTCTTCATTGATGTTTATTTTGTTTTTTTTACGCGTATACTCCATGATCTGGAGTGATTTTGACCACTGCTGGACAGATACGTCATTTTCAAGAAATCAATTTTCCATTTTTATAAGCTTGAAAATATCTGTCACCCATTTTGTATTCATGTATGGACATACTGTTCCTTCACTAGAGGGGTCTGCTATGCTTAAAAACTCGAACCTACACCATCTATATATATAGACACTTTTGCTTCCACACTTTCATAGGAACACCAAGAAGAATAAAGATTACAACAAGTTGCCCAAAGAGTAAAACAGAAGACTCCTTCAAAATCTTTTTGTTCACCGAAGCATTCGTTCATCATCCTTCAACAAATTAACAGATCCATCCCAGCTTTTTATTGGTTCAGAGCCTTTGATCTTTTACGGCTGAAAAAACTATATTACTCTCCATCCGACAATGGTGAAGAACGAGCACAAGATCCAGTCAGAGACTTCAACGCCAGTGCCAACGTCTTCATCAGCGTGCAAGAAGAAGAAATACAAGGGAGTTAGAATGAGAAGTTGGGGCTCATGGGTTTCTGAGATAAGGGCACCAAATCAAAAAACAAGAATATGGTTAGGCTCTTATTCAACTCCTGAAGCTGCTGCTAGAGCCTATGATGCTGCACTTTTATGTCTTAAGGGCTCTTCAGCCAATCTCAACTTTCCTATTACTTCCTCACATTACTTTCCTGACGCTGTGATGTCCCCCAAGTCCATTCAGAGAGTGGCTGCAGCTGCTGCTAATAGCTCTGAAGACAATCCCACCACCCCTCAGGTATCGTCACTTCCTCTTCCTTCCCCCTCCTCCTCGTCATCATCATCAATCCTATCATCCCCGTCAATGGTTTCCTCACCGTCCGATCAGCCAGATGATTATATGTCACTAATGGAATCGTTTGAGACCTACAATGAACCAATTCCAAATATGCTAGATTCTTGGTACAATTTTGATGGATTACAATCACCAAAGTATATTGATCAAATGTTCAATGGGGTCTCATTCAATCCACCGATGATCGATGATTTCTACGAAGGCGATATTCGTCTATGGAGCTTTGCTGAATAGCCTAGTCCAAGATCAAGCCAACCATTATCATTCTTTTGTCCATTCATGATATTTAATTCATGTTCTTCTGTTGTTGCCTGAAGACATTACTGACAGTGACCTCAAGTTCATATATTAGCGTCTTGAGTTAGGAGAAAGAGACTCACATGGGGAAGTTAACATTTTTTTTGAACCATCTCATGTGGATCTCTCTATATATTGAATCCATGTAATATTAATTATTCAAAGTGTGTTGTTAATTACATGCAATAATTGTTAATTTTCTTTCATTTTACTGGTGGAATAAAAGGGGGGAGGATTTCTTATTATTGATTCTTTGCATCCGAGTCTTATTATTGATTTTCCAATTAATCTCAATTAGATGCTATTACTAATAAAGAAATTACAGTTTCCTGCGCCTTCGGACAAGGTGAAACTCGAAAAGCCCTTTTGCGATGATGGAACTGTCAGAAGTGCCTATCTCAATGGGAACAATTAATGTACACGGGCGGGGTATGGAAACTTGAAACCATCTGCAAGAATTTTTATTCTTAACTCGGTTGCCTTAAATGGTGATATTGTGAACTCTTACAGATTCAATACCAACATGTAAATCCAATAAAGATTTAGATGTTGGTGTCATAATGTGCCATGTTCCTTTGTACCTGCAAATCACGTTAAACAATGGATCAATATTCTATGGCATCAATTGTTATTTTATCTACCCAGAAAAATATCAAATTAAAGAACGGAGGAAGATCGAAGGAGGAAATAATACAATTTATTTTGATATATTGCTATTAGAAATACATTTTTTTAATATATTTTTTTGATATATTTTCAATTAAAAAATACATTTAAAAAACAATAATATTGATCACACATTTAATGTATATACTATCAGAAAAATAGAAAAAAGCAAGATAACATGGAGGAGAATATATTCTGTCACGGTTTACCAATAGGAAATGAGATGGACATATTCTGTTAGCAATTTCTGATGGAAATGATGATAATTTTTTAAAAGAAAAGTTAAATCCATTCGCATTTCAAATTACTAATAAAATTATCAATAAAAATTTTATTAATAATTTTTAAATAAATTAAAACCCGATAATCCTCTCTTCTTTTATATTTACTCTTCTTTTTTTATTTCAATTCAAACCTTGAACTAATATACTTCCCACCCACTTCAAAATTTCTAACGACCCCCCTGAAAACTTTGGCCACCCAACCCATTGTCAGCCCATGCAACCTCACTTTGGTGGTTCATTCTCATTCTCTATATGGCAATAATCTCAAGACTTCATTTTTATTTTATTCTTGATGACTTTTTTTCGGTAATCTGTGTAGGCTTTACTGAATCATCTAATTGTTGATTCTCCAAACTTCAAGCTTGTGATACAGCTTACAGTTTAAAGTTTTTTGATCTGGGCTTGTTGATTTGTTTTTATTTTTTGTGCGGGCTTGAGTTTGGTTTTCGGCATCTAGGTTTCCTTTAGTGTAAAGGGAATTTCAATTTTTGATATTTTTTATTATATAATATGGGTATTTGAAAAAAAAAACTTTTAATTCGTGGAAAGTATTTAGGATTTTAGGTTTTGGTGGGTTTTTGAATTTAGGGTGTTAGATTTTTTTTTTAACCATACAAGTTTTGATTTTTGTGTAAAGCTAAAAAAAAATGCTTTCTCTCACTAAATTCCCATTGTTGACTCATAGTGTCATGCCTCGAACCCAAAACTCATAAAAAATTTCCTTTTGCCTGACAACACTCCATACTTAATTTATAAGAATGCAAGAAATCTTAACTTCAATTAAAAAATTATACTTAAAATAACATTTTATTTAAAAAAATATCTGGAATCATAATTTAACTAAACCCAATATAAATTATTTTATATCAAATAACCCAACTTCAAAGTAAAATAAAACCAAATGTACTACAAGTCTAAGATTATAAATTGATCTAATTATTGAAATATTAAATTCTAAACATGAATTATAAACTTTGAAAGATCTAAATAAATAAAGGATGAGTGTCACATTCTCATTAAATAACTATTCATCTCTATAGTTGGATAATCATGTCAAAATTTACTAATACATATAACTTACAATCAATTCATTTATTATATCAAAATATTAATATTTTTAAAGATTCAAAAGTCCAAAAACACTTTTATTCATTCACAAACTTAATTAATTCAAACCAATCATTTTGAACACAAATATTAATTGCTTACTGTAATTATAGCCGAATTTAGAGTCAAAGGACTACAATTACTTGAACCACTATAACATTGAGTCATATTTTATCCAATACTAGACATCAAATTCTAAATAAACATATTTATAAGTTTCAATGTATAGCTTTTAAAGATTGGGTTCAAAATATAAAGTTACTCTAACCACATTAACAATGAATTATATTTTATCATATATATATATATAGCTAAGCATCAAATTTTAAATAAACATGTCTATAAAAATTTTATAACCCTAAATGTCGATTCCAAAAGCATAATGAATCAACTTCATATTCTTGTTTTAGTTCATGGTGAGAAGTACTCCTAGGCCTTAGCTTGATTTGAGACTAACATTACACCAAAAGAGGGTTTTATTTCACTAGCTAATCGGGTAGTTTACAGAGTTCTCCTTTTCTTTTAATTAATATTTTTTTTTTTTGGTGTTTTCCAACAAAAGCAGTATTGCATTTTTCCTTTATTTCATTTCGGTCATGATGGGTTTCGCATGGTTCCTTGTGAATTCCTCTATCACAGAGAAGTTCTGCCGATAGAATAGGAAAGGATTTATATTTTTTTTTTATTGTTCTGATATTTTACGTTGAATATCAAATGAGAAAAACTTGAGCAAAATCCAACCAAAGATTAGTTGTTCTGGTTGCAATAATATCGTCTGGCTACGGTTTCATGTTCTTAATTGTTTGCATGAAGTAGTTTCTGTTTGGTCCACTTAGAATTCCAATGAGAGCACATCGTTGCAGGGCTGATTTGAACAAAAAATTGCTTAGCTTTGTATTATGGGGGTAAATTGAGAGAATTGTATTCCCTTTTAACGTATCAAATTAAAGCATCAAGAGGTGGTTTCCAGTCCATCTCCCAATGCCGATATGCACATACAGGCATGCATGCATGCATGACTGCAGAATCCGAGCTGCAATTAATTAGGCTAGAGTGCTTATTTAGATCAGTATCCGTTAAAAAACAAGCATTTATCTACTCCATTATTCTCTCTTTTTCAAGCATTTCAAATTAAAAAAAAAAACCGAAAGCTGGAGCTCGATCCCGAGATTGTTCCAGGAAACTGAAGGTGTACGGTTTTTAATAAAATAATATTGTTTTAAAAGCTTGCAAATTTTTTTTTTTTTTAAATAACAAGCTAAAGATAAATAAAAAATAGTGGTGGAAGTAATGATAATTTTAAAAATAATAATATTAGAAATAATAATAATTATAATAAAGATATTTATAATACTATGAACTGTGATAAGGTAATAATAATATTTTATTATAATAATAAGGATAATAATTAAAATAATAATAGTAATAATAATAGTGGTATTGGTAATTAATAACAACAACAACAACAATAATAAAAATAATAATAAAAATAATAATAATGATAGTGATGGTGGTGGTGGTGTTTATAGAAATAATTATGATAATGATAGTAATAATAGAAATAATTTTGATAATAATAGTAATAATAATCAAGAATCAAGATGACGTTGAAATGATGTGTTTTAGTATATTAATTATTATTTTTTTTTAATTTAACCACTAAAAAAAATTAGGAGTTTGCAAAAAATAAAATAAAGTATATAGGCATGCCTGATGACGTGTTCTATTTTGCAACGGGTCAGGGCATGCAATCCCATCCTTAATTGTTTCCTCTGCAGTTCTGACGTTGTACTTGGTCTCTTCAAGGTGAGTTTGCATTGGGCCACGTTACTGACTTTGGATGCGTTCGTTCATCGTTCATCGCTGAGCTTTGAATATCGAATTTTTTGGCCATTCGGCGTGCCATGACTGGGCCTCTAACAGAATACGGTCCCACAGAAGCAGTATAGTTGTTGTCTAATTTGAGCACGTGAACGAAACGACAACATGACAATTCCTTTGTTGCAAAACGACAACACATCATGTGATCCGCCGAAGCACCTGTCGATCGGATAAGTCACCATATCCCCTGTTTGTTTTGCCCACAGTTTGTTTCATACTAGAGGGTGATTGCCACGCATAATGCAATTCTGTTTTTGTTTTGAGTATCATATCATCATGGATTTTGGAATAATATATGCAAATAATTTATTACATTTATCATCTAATGATCAAAATTCGGCTATTTTGACAAATAATCCAAGATCGAGGTGCATTATTATGGAGCGTGGATGTTCTGCTACCCGCTGGCATATGTTGACGCTGTTCCCTGAATCTAAAATTGATAACTTTATAGAAGATTTCAATATAACTCTTTGGTTTTGGTTTTATCCCAATGGCTTTGTACCCCGTGACAATACATAAACACATCAACATCTTTACAAAGCATACTTCTATGTGGGGTTTTTCATAGTATATTCCATGGGGATAACTGAGCCAATTACAATTGAGATAGCAAGGTATCATCCAAGTTTTATTTTTACATATTTATCATGATGTTTTAAATGTTTTTTTTATGTATTTTGAATAAAAAAATAGATTGAGAATGAGTTTCTTAACAAAAATAATAATAAAAATAATAATAATAATAATAAACCCGTCTTTTTTGGCAACCTCTAGTTACCGAATTATGCAAACAAACAGAGACCGTCATGCCGTCTACTTTTTTTTAATAAAAAAATAAGGCGACCCCTTTGAGAAATAAAAAAATTAAAAAATACAGATATGCTAGAAGCATGGGCTAGGTTGGTGACCCATGCGTTGAGGTTTTTTTTATATCTTTTTTACTTTGTTATTTTATATTTGAGTAAAAAAATTAAAAAAAAATCATTAAATCCAATTGAGTCTATGAGCCGAATTGTGGGTTTGACGGATTAATTCACAACATCCGGGCTATGATTTGTTTTTTAATGCATTGTTTGCCCCTTAATTTAAAAAATATAATTTAACCATTTTTTATTAATGATTTATTTTTTTTATTTAACTCAAAATGAAAAAAAAATACAATTTTACACTTAGTTGTCAATGATTTTTTTTTATCTTAGTCCCACGTGCTTATCATGTTTTTTTTCTAAGAAAAGTATTTCATACAAAAAAATTTCATGTACTTTATTGTATTATAATTAATTGAAAATTAATCACAGGAAAAAAAAATTATTGAATCTGATGATGTGCAAGACTTGCTTTGCGAGTTTGCTTGTTTTCTTAATCAAGTACTAATTTTTATCAATTTTATTTTTTTAATATTAAGTTAATTAAGGATTGAACTTTTCAATTTTCTTTTTAAGAATATTTCTAAGAGTTTCACAGGTCAATTTAGGTTGACCCATGTAGATCAAATGTATTTTTATCTTAATACTAGATAAAAATATCATTTAATATATAATTAATTTTAAATTCATTGTTAAATTATATTTTTTTATTAGAAGACACATTAATAATATCTATATATATATATTTTTTTATATTTAAAAATTTGCATGCTCTGTCCTGTGATATAACGTGGGCCAATAGGCTAGTTTGGTTCTAAATAATGTCAATAGTAACATTATTTAAAAAAAAGGAAAGAGAAGAAGATAACAATAAAAATAAAAATAAAAGTTTACCGGCATTGGATGCAAACTGCATTTCCAAATTTTATTTTTTTTGTAAAAAGTTTTTTTTGTATGTTTTGGATCGTTTTGATATGCTAGTCTTAAAAATAATTTTTAAAAAATAAAAAAATATTATTTTAATATATTTTTATATAAAATTTTTTTTTATAAATAACTGCAATCATACTACCAAATAGACGCATCTCCCTCGGATCCAATGTGTTACCCTCGGTAAGAAGCAGGCTCTTATCTATGTAGTGTAGCCCAGATCTCGTATGTTCAGGCTCTCAACTAGCCCAGTCTAAAACCAAGAAACTAGCTCTATCCAGCACTAATACCCTATTAAGTGGGCCACTCGTGGGTGTGATCTTGATTTAGGGCTAAACCCATAAACCAAAAGATGGTCTCCAAGTTAGATTTGGACTTATCATGCTAGCCCAGTGGAAACCTCATCTCCATGAATCATAAAGTCAGACAGTGTATTTCCTTCTCTCTACTTACTATTCACGCACAATGGGCTTTACGAAGGACCAGTTGCTTGCTCGCTTGAAGGTTTGCCGTTTCCCTCTCCTTAGATCTTCATTAATGTCAAAAACTTAATATGGGTTATCTTTGTTGTCTCATTTTCCAATTTCTTGATCGTTTATTAGATTAACTAGTGACGAGTAGTATTCGATAATTTGGATTTAGCTTCCAGTCATTTTTTTTCGTGATTTTATGGTTGCACGATAAGAATTCTGTGAATTCGGAAAGGGTGATGATGCCGTATCAGAAAATTAGCAATTATTAAATTGCAAGATCACTACATTTGAATTGGGATTTAGCAATTTTATTGACTTTTAATTAAA
>Ga0325405_1003970_pt1 | contig 15192 bp, 11 predicted proteins | sample PopdelMetagenome_21_FD_205663 | JGI IMG/M metagenome (GOLD analysis project Ga0325405, IMG submission 205663) | Populus deltoides microbial communities from Bellville, Georgia, United States - Xylem-Control-R2 | ecosystem: Host-associated > Plants > Phyllosphere > Stem > Wood/Secondary xylem... | reverse complement strand
CAATAGTTAAATCTACAATATTTAAATTAAAAACCATTAATATATATATATATATTAAATTATTTTATAACCTCAATTTCAAAAGCATTCTTAACTAAACACATTAAATTACTTTTTATTCAACCTCAATTTCAACCAAATTTTTAACCAAACACTTATTTTTTTAAACTAATCTCAATTAAAAATATTTTTTATAAAATAATTTTTTTCAAACCACAACCGCAACAAATACTAAACACACTATTCATGTGGCTAAAAAATGGACACACAGACACCACGCGGCGACCCACAGTGGCTAGCTAACGACTCCACCTTCCACATGGGCCACTCGTCTTGTCACTGCAACCATATGGACCCTAAGCTTCGTTATCTCTTCACTCTCTTTTCATTGTCACGTATTTATTTATTATTTCTTTCTTATCTAATTATAGCGGAGTATCATGCCGTATCTAATCATGGTTGAAACTCTTATTTAAAATATTCTTGATATTAATATATTAATATTATTGAAAAACATCTAAATTAATATCATTAAAAAACACCTAAATTTAGGTGTTTTAGGTAATATTAATATAAAAATATAATATATATATATATATTATGATGTATTTTTAATTAAAAAATAATTTGCTAAATAAATATTTATTTTTAGTAACATATTACATGGTTACTTTTATGGTTGGTCTAACCACTTGTATTAACTTTCTTATCCAAAACACTATAATAATGACCATCCAAGTCTCCCACTATTGTTTTATATTATATTATATTATATTATTCTCTACATTTTTCAATTTAAAGTAGAATTCTTCTTGTTTTATTTTATAGACTTTCAATATGGGACGGATCCTTCGGAGGGCGGACCTAGAAATTATAGCTTGGGGGTGCCAAGATTTACCAAACTCAAAAATTAATCACTAAAAATTGATAAAGCATGTACTTTCAAAGCGATTCAACCTCCTATTTTCACGCGCATTGCACTCAATGCAACTCTTAGCTGTCAGAAGCAAAACACCGCCCCCACCCCCCACACCAGTCATTCCAGCACACAGTCTTTCATTTTCATTAAAATAATAATAATAATAATAATAATAGTACTCTCATTTCTCGTTAAGTCGTTATCGTTATGCAGCACGGGTCGGTCAAATAGTTAATTTGTTTTAAATGTTTTCACGAAAAAAGACTATTCAATGTGTGTTTTAGGATTTCCTAGGTTACTGATATGTGTTGCACCGCAGATCAAATTAATTTTATTTTTATATAAAAAATATTCAAGTTTTATTGTTGTGTTTTTTAAATATTAACACGAAGATGCATTGAATGATATTTTATTTTCCATATTAAGACGATGATATATTGAATCGACTCAGATTAACTGTTAAATATATAACTCAGGTCATGAGATTATAATAACCCTAAAAAAAACAAATTAAAATAAATTATGAGGGTCAATTTCTAATCAACTCAATATTGAAGGGCTAGATTGAGATAAAATATCAAAAAGACAGAAACTATCCGAGTCAACATGGGGTGACTTGCCAAACTCATAAATAGAGTCATGAGATCGAGATAATCTCATAAAAAAACAAATAAAAAATTACAAACCTCAATTTCCAACCAACTCAATGTTGAAGGATGAAATCGAGAAAAAAAAAACTTAATTGATGAGACCAAACATAACTCTACAAAAAGCAAATTGAAAAAAAATTACAAAGTTCAATTCTCAAACAACCTAGTATTGAAAGATGAAATTAAAAAAAATAAAAAAAAATTGAGTTGTTGGAGGGTGAAATTAAAAAAAAATCAATTAAAAAGGAACAAAAATAAATAACTCGAGTTCACCTGATCAGGATAACCACGTTGAAAGGAAAAAAAAATATGAAATCCAATTGAAAAGATTCCAAAAAATGAATAGAGTCAATCGGGATCAACCTGCTAAACCTGTAACTTGTATAATGAGATCGAGATATTCCCTTAGAAAGCAAATAAAAAATATCTATGAAGCTTAATTTTCAACTAATTAATTATTGAAGGATGGAAAAAAAAACGATGAGATCGAGATAATTCCATAAAAAACAAATAAAAAATATTTATGAGGCTTAATTTTCAACTAACTCATTGTTAAAGGATGAAATTGAAAAAAATCTATTATAAAAGGAAATAAAAAAAACAATTTGAGTCTACCCGAGTTAATTAGTTAAATCTAAGACATGCGTCATGAAATCAAAATAAATTCATAAAAAATTATAAAACGTCACTTCTAACATATTTAATGTTGAAAGTTGAAATTAAAAAAAAAATTCTATAAGACTGGTATATAACTCAATAGAAAGAAATTTTTTTAAAAAAATTATGAAATACAATTTTAAAAATAACTGAATATTAAAGGATAAAATTAAAAATAAAAAATAATTAAAAAAATAAATTATTGAAGACTTAAACTAAAATAAAACATAAAAAAACTATTATAATAAATAATGTTTCATCGGTGTATAAGTGTTTTGTTAACATTAAGTTTTTTTGAGGTAAATCGCGGATAGTTAAGGATATAAAATAATTTTCATACTGAAAAAAAAATAGTAAATAGGTGGGTGTAACAAATTCTTCACAACAATAAAAAAAAAATTATAATAATCCTTCAGATTATAATAAGTTTTCAAAAAGTCTAGTGATTTGTTGATAAAAATCAAGAGTCATGAAAACATAAAATCGAGAGTCCTAAATAGATCATTTCAAGGACATATTTAGAGAGAATAAGAAGCACATTCCATGCCTTGAATAAATCTGAATGTCATAATCTAATATGGAGCCACTTCATTTCACTGAGTTTGAGAGTTTATATTTGGAAAATAATCAACATATATTTTGCTTGATTACCTAAACTTATTCAGAATTCACATGAACGACGGTGTTGCCTTCCATGAAAAAAATAATATGTTTTTTAAATTTTTTAAATTTATTTTTAATATTAATGCATTAGACCTATATATATATATATATAAATAAAATAATTACTCGATGATTCAGAAACTTGACCAGTCTACTAATCAACCTTCAACCCGAACCCTCGATAGGGAGTTTATGAGAGAGACCCCCAACCTTGGGCCGCCAAGATAAAAAAGAAGATAAGGTCCGCTGCCTCCCTTGGGTGGTTTCTAACTTTCAGTGCCTGAAATAAAATAAAATAAAATCCAAGAGGAGCCAAATTAAATCGAAGGGAAGCGAAGGACACATCGAAAACGGGTTCCAAGAAACCGACCCACAAGAAAATAGGGGGATTGGTATTATCCACTGGGGGTACTCGTGGCAGTAAGATGTTGGAACATCCAGCGTAGACTGTAGGTCCCAGATTCACACGTGGCTCAAATCTACCACTCTGTCGACCTACATGTCCAGGGAAGGAAAAGAGAGGTGATTTTATTGACCACCTAAAATTAAAACAAGAGTACAGGTGTCTTGCCAATTTGAATTTTTTATTGCCTTATAAAATTGGTTAGGCGACGGTTACGTTTCCGATTACACCAAAGCTCGATCTTCACGTGCCTCTTGCCCCCCCCCCTCTCTGGCGTTTCTGCTTTTTCTCTGATTTCTGTTCCTTAAACTAAGAAAATTTTTTTATGAAAGCGTAAGAGATTCTGTATTTGGTAAGAGAGTGAGAATATTCATATATATAGAAGAAGAGGAGGAGCTGGGTTGGGTTTGAAAGAAGGACAGAAATGGAGGGAAAGAAACAAACGGGGTCCTCGTCTTCTTCTTTCACTTCTGACTTGTTTGGCTCGAAGGAGAACTCACCGTCCTCTATGGGGATTTTTGGCTCTATTTTTGCACCTGCTTCCCCCAAGGTTTTAATAATTGCCCGCCGTATTAAATTCTGTCTCAGTTTTTCTTTTTCATGTTCATACGATAAATCTCTTTGGATATTTCTAACGGGGCTTTCTCATTCTTAATGGTGTTGTCTTGCTGCTAATTTCTCAATTTCTTATGAAGTTTCATTTTTTTTAGATTTGTATGTGGTAACCTGTCGATATAACGTTTAAAGGGTTATATATATAGATTTCAGGTTGTAAACATATATTCACATGATTGAGTAAAGATTGATAAGGAAAGTGGAGAAGTGGTTCCATTTTAACTGTTTTTAGCTTTGTAGTGATATGTTAAAAACACAAAGACGAGTTTTATAATGAAAACTTAACATGATGGTATGACTAAATGGAGGTGGTCGATAAGATGTTTGTTCAGTCCCTGTTCTTCTTTTGGCTTTTCTCTGCATAACATCTGTTGTTTTAGCTTATAGTGCTTTTTATGTTAAAGTGTTCTGTTCTTTGTTGTGTTGAGGTGCGAAATTCATCGTGTTGGTCCTGATCCAGGTCTTAGGGAGAGAGTCATTGCGCTTCGAAGTGGCTGAGAAAAAGCAGGATTCCGCAGATGACGCCTGGAATACCAAATCTGGAACTCCAGCTTCAGGTACTAGATGTAGCTTGTGAATTTAATTTCTTTTTGGTTCCAGAATTATTACAAGCATCATTCTATGCCATGTATCGATATTCTCTCCTTGTTCCTTCAATGCTTGTTTGGATTATGCAAGTTGTACACTTGAGTGCCAGACAATTGTTTCCAGGCATGATTAATATGCATCATGGTTTATGCTGGCCGTTACGATGTCTTTAGAATGAACTGGAAAGTGTCACTGATTACATCAAGATTTGCTCGTTATGTCGACATATACGCATGTGGCTTGTGCTGCTTTGGCTAGTCTTTTTTTTTTCTCAAATTCTATGAATACTATAAATTTTAGTTGTTTTCTGGGATATTGCAGGAAAGAATATGGCATTGCAACTTTCTTTGCTTGCAATTTTTTTTTGGACAAATTATGAAAACAAAATAAATCACATGCTCCTCATAGAATCATGCATTGTGTTGCCACTTTGCTCTAATATTTAGATAACTTTTTTTATATCTGTGTAAATTGTAAAAGCATGAGAAAAGGCATAAATAATATACAAAAGGAGTTATCTACATTGTTTTCAAGATCTTCAGTTCAGCCTTTCTCTCTATGCTGTATTATTTTCAGATTTGACTTCCAAAATGAATGAAGGTGAAAGTCAGAGCGTACCAAACAAAGATATGAGTTCCATTTATCAGGAGCAAAGAGTACAACCGTGTCATCTTAGTTCATCAATCTATTATGGGGGTCAAGATATCTATCATCATCCTCAGACTGCACATACCTCAAGCATGAACCCAATGGTATGTATGGATTAATATTAGTATGCTATGTGAGGTTGTAGTTTTAGTCTTATCCATAACCATAATCATTGCAATCAGCATGGCCAAATGTTTGAGCATTGTAGGCTGTTCTCTGTAATTATATCTCTTGTGATGCTTTAAATAATCCCATAAGCTTAAAAGTTCAATTGGCAAAGTAATTTTTATACAGAACATATATAGATGACAACATTTTAGCTTGTCACTCTGACAGCACAAAGTTCATCTACCGGTTTGTATTAAGTATCTGGGTTAATTTAATATCTAAGTATGCAGGCAAGGAACGAGTTAATTGAAACTTTTGTGCAGACTCTTCCTTGCATGTTAAAGCCTGCTGTTAGGGGATACTAATGGAGGAACTTGCTAACTTGTTCTGTTTTCTCATTAGTTCAAAAAGGATGGACCTGAAGATGACACAGGCAGTGCTTCAAGAGGAAATTGGTGGCAGGGTATGACCTGTTAGTAGCATATAGCATTATGAAAATAACTTGAATTCAACTCACATTTTGTTATTTTTAAATTTTACTTCATGCAGGGGGCCTCTATTACTAAGATCTCACGAGCCATGGCATATATATATATATTTAGGTATTTGATTCACTAAGACACGTACTGCATGTACTTTTTGTAACAGTTTGATTCATCATCTCTGTATACTTTACTTTACTTCAACCTAATATGTATCGTAATAACCTTACCTAGTTAGATGGGTCTTATTTGGATATTAGATATCGTGTATCCTGATATAATCTGGATTGAGTTACTTATTGTTGGGAATATAACATGCTTCTTAGATATTTGTCCGGGCTGCATTATTTTGGAGTTTCATTACTTTGATTATAGATTAAAGTTTTGTGCTCTCAGTTTCACCCTAACTTCCCATTTTTGGCATTTAACCTTTTAAATTTAGTCACTTAATGTGGTTAAACTATTATTGGATTGAAATAATTCCATTTAAAAGTTGTCTGAAATGTAGTAAATATATTTCATGCCCATTGAGTTGTTTTTCATCTAATCGTTTACCATATATGTTTTACCTTTTGGTTATGAGAGACATTTCGCATCTTAGCCACAACATCGCCCTTAGAAGAGAATACGCCATCTAGCATGATTTGAAAATATGTTTGTAAATGCTTTATATGTTCTTTTTTATTTTTATTTATTTATAACTACCCTAACTATGTCTTCAGTAACTCCCTTTTGTCTTATTTCCTTTCAAAACAAATAAATAATTACTTCTCGGTCTGTTCATAGTTATTAATACAGCCAGTTATTATCTTTTGTATATGATTATTTTTTCATGTTTTTTGTACAGGTATAAAGGCAAGTTGTAGGGTAGTAGTTTAATCTACCTTTGGTTATATGGAATAGGAAATATCAGTCAGCGTGTAGTGCAAAGCTGATTATTGTAAATTCACCAGCCATGGAACAACACACAGACATATATATATATATATATATGACAAGGCTATATGGCGCTTTTTTTTTCTTTTGCTGCAAGGCAGATGCATGGTTTACTTGGTCTTTTTGCAATAAAAGTACTCGGTTTAGAAGCTTTTTCTAGCATCAATCTACTGCTAGAAAAATCTTAGTTATGAAATGCTTTGTGGTTGAAAAATTTTCTTCTTCCTGCTTTTACTTGTTCAATTTTTCTGTCTATGGCGGATGGATGTGTCATATGATATGCACAGGAAGTGTACATACATACATAAATGCATCTGGCTGCAGAAACCATTCATGCTGTTATGAACTTCAATTTGAATTCATCTTTGAGGATATTCTGATGATGCTTATTTTCTCTTCCATTTGGCTTATTGGAAATCAAGGTTGGGATTTGTAACGCCAATCCACTTTGTCAAACCTTGTGGACTGTTTATGATCTTAGACAGTAAAAACATGTTTCCTTGGTCACTTTGGATTAGGTTTATTTTTATGAAAGACAGATGATTTTGTCGTTGTGTCGTGTGTCTGCACAATTCTGAAATTAAAGGATTTTGTTTTCAGTTTCTCAGTTATGTGATGAACTTCAATGTCTGAGGTGATGATGCGTTCTTCCATGATTATTTTCTATTTTCTATTTTGTTCTTGAGCATCATCATCGTTGTAGAGGCGGGAGACTTGTTTATCAGATCATTCCTAGCTTGGATTTTCATCCTTTGATACGTTTCTGATTCAGTCCTTGTCATTGAGTTTGTGGTTTCGTCGAAGTTCTGGTCGTGAAAGAAGATTTCTAAGCCAAGGACAAAGATCCTGCAGCCACATTTTTGGCCTAGTTAAATCTGATTTTGATGTTTCAGAATCTAGGTCTAGAAAGACCCACACTTATCTGTCATTTCGAATTGCTTCAATCAATTGGGGTTTGGAGCTTTGTGCTCTTGGCAATTTTTTTTTTTTTAAATCATTTTGGGTTCACACTCTTTAATTTTATCTTGGATTAGATTTGAAAATTATAATAATTACTTTTATTCTTCAATATTTTAATCAAAATATTGAATAAGTTTAAAATTAAGATTTTTTTTATAGAGATATTTTAAAGTTAAAATAAAAAATATAATTTTTAGAAATATATCCCATTTATAAGTATCGATGACATATTTATGTTTATATTTTTAATTTTATAATTAAATATATTTTTATTCCAACTATTTTCATATCTTTTTTATCCTGTGACGATAAGAAAAGGCTACATAGCTGCTACAACTTCAATGAGCAAGCAAAAGCTCCCCCTTGAGCCGGCCAACTACCGTAATACACGTGCAAAACGCCAGCCTCCTATTGGTTGCGCTGAGAATTAACAAAACTCCATGTTAAAACAAAAGCAAACGCCGTTGCCGGGGATCGAACCCGGGTCACCCGCGTGACAGGCGGGAATACTCACCACTATACTACAACGACCTTCTTGGCAATCGCAAGAATCATAGTAATAATTAAATGGTATAAACTAATACGCTATGTAATTGAGACTTGGGTTGAAAAGCTGCTTGTTACAAATATTGTGCATAAATGCTCATTTTTTAAAATACGGAGCCATAATAGTAGAGAAACCCCCAAAAAGAAATATTTTTAATCCATATAAATCATTTGTCAATAAAAATCCCAAATAAATCCAATGAGTTGTTAATAATTTTATGAGGTAGAAAGGGGTATCTTCCATGTCTTTTTTTTTTCCTAACTAAACAAATAGTTCCATGAATATATTGAATAATAAAATTAGAAAATGAATCGTAATTATAATTGGAATGATAAAAAAAAGTATACAAATTAAAACATAAAATATTAAGTAAAATACATAATAAAAAAGAGAAGACGTCTTTATTATCTATAATAATTAGAGTAAGAAATTGAATTCCATTGTAGATATACGATTGGATTTTTGTCATGTATTTGATTGTTAAGTTTTGATGGGGCCACCAATGGTTGATGGCTTGGAAGATCATACACCTGAGATTTAACAGGGAATGTTCAACTGTTGTTTTTTTTTTCATTTTTAATATTAACAGTTTCTTTTTAATCAGCTACTTTCACAGATATTAAAAAAAAAAAAAAACCTGGAAGATTTCTGTACATCACTAAATGTCTCCTCTTTAAATTTGATAGCGGCCATTGTTGTCCCGATGATCCCCAACCAACAATGCTCATATACTTTCTTTTTTATTCTTAATAGTAATTAAGAAGTCAGCAAAGTTGACCTCTTTTCCTTTTGAGAATTATTGTTTTTCTTCTTTAAACATCCATAAATATTAATTTAGCACAAAGGGCTTCTTGGAAGTATTATTTTTTTATTAAATTTGTTTTTTTAAACTGCCTTTCATCTAAAAAATATGAGTTCTTACAAAAAAATTTCGATGATCTTAATATAACTATGTCAATAATGAAAAATAAATCGGGATGCCGCTATTTTCTCTCTTTCTTCGGTTCTTCCCAGTAGGATCAATCAAGGAAAGTTAATCGACAAACAACAAATTCATTAGAAGGCTTGAACTACATGAATGATTCATGAAGCACTCAACTCGTTATCATTACATATATCTCGTTCGTTACATCTAAGGTTTAAATAACATGATGTGCTTTACCCAGCTCTCAAACATCTTGGGGGGGGGGGGGGGGGGGGGGGGGGGGGGGGGGCGGGCCATGCACGAAGGAGCCATCAGCAGATGAATTTAGCAGATATCAGAAAATCTGTTCTCGGGTGAGCTGATTGTTTCTATTATAGACCCAAAAGATTCAACTCCGGTTTGAGAAGCCGAGGTGTTTCGAATCACATTGTCTGCTCCCTCGATCATGTTGCCGCCATCCCTGCCTTCTGTATCTATACTGAGATACTCTGTCAATACCTTTTTTACGCCTAAACCACGCTGAGGAATTTTGCCACTGGTCATGAAAGGCGATCGGTCTCCCTTTGCAGGGCTTATTCGTTGTTGAACTGGTGAAAAGCTTGGTGTGTTGAAAGCTGTTTTGTATGGAGTGTTTGAGACGGGGACCGAGTATGGAATTGTTACACTTTTGTGAGCGATCACACTGACTTTAGAGATTGAAGAGAAATGACCCGAATGTTTTGTCAAATCATCCACGTAGAGCAGGTCGTCAATTCGGGCCACAATATTAAATGCCAAGCTCTCTAAAACTCTCGAGTAGCTCTCCAAAATGGATTTCCCAACATCCTAAGTAATTAAGTAAACTAAACGGATTATGAAATTGATATTACAAGACAATCACAATAATAAAATAAATTTTATCGGGCTAAGAAATCAAAACCTTGTTGTACTGGATTTTGCTCATATCCAAAGTTGTCTGTGGAAGACCAGGGAATCGCTGCTTCAGGCAAAGTAGGAGGCTTTCTGCTCTATCAGCAAGCAATTCCCTCTTGTCTGCATCAATCATCAGTTCCTTGACCAATTCCCATGACGACTTTGAACTGGATCGATTTGTACTATTGGCAGGTTTATAATTGGTTCTTTTGCGCCATATATAGATTGAGGCCTCAACTCGGTTCGCAAGTTCTATAGCTTGATGTTCAGAAGACAAATCTAGGCAATCAAGGAGACATTCTGGATAAAATTGATCTGAAGAAATATATCGATAGATGAGGTCTCCTAGGCTGGCTTTTCCATTCTGAAATAAAGGTGGGGACAACAATTTTAAAAAAACTTGACTTTTTGTTATACTAACTCCATTCATAGATCTAAGGTGATTATACCTTTGGAAGAGCCTCCAAGTAAGATTCAGGGATTTCCATTTCAGCTAAAGTAATACTGTTGATAGCCATGGCAGCTTTCAATATTTGATTTGTAGAATCACGCTTGTGCTGCAACTTCTTTCTTGAATTTTCATGGAGGCCTCCAGGAGGTACCTGAGGCACAGGTAGCCACCACTTCTCTTCTTGGCGCTGCAGGGTTCTTCGGAAAGAGGCTGACCCATCAGTATCAGGGGCCAGTATCCCTTGGTCGACGTACCAGAACTCAGTATTGTCAAAACTATCTAATATCTCCTGTGCAAGAAATTCACGTTCAGAATGTCGTGACAAATACCAGCATTTATGAACTAACAAGTGTTGGTGAATCTTACAAGAAGCATGTTGTCCAATTTGCGCAGAGCTGGAAGATTTATGTAGAGATCTGATCTGGGTCCGCAGGTCATAACCTGGATCACAAGTTCACGACATTGAAAAAACAAAAACAAACAAAGAACAAATCCAGAAATCACTCATCCATTTTTTCCATAGCTTTTTGCCCGCAGTTATAAAAAAATGCTGGCACTCATTCTATTGTCAAAAGGACTTCTGAACATCCATGAAAGGAAATGTTTCCATGTTTTACAATAGGATTCAAGTTACAAGTTGATTAATCTTTAAGAGAAGTCATAATTAGACCATTACAGCAATTAATGGTATAGCCTTAAAGTACTCAAATCTATTTTATAGAAGTTCTATTTGTTATATAAGCTTTATAGTTTCCCAACTAACCATAATGAAATTCCATTCTCGTAGAAATAAAAACTTTGATTATTATTATTATTTTGGTTCACAACAATAATCAATTAGTTAAACCAACAGTCAAATTCAAAAAAGACACCCGACATTCGGGTTTGTTAGATTTGCAAAGACTTGTAGCATTCCACAATAGAAGGGGAAAGCAATGGCTGGCTGCATTAATCAGGGTCTGCAACGATTGAAATAGAACTATGAAGCGTGTCTATTCTGAAAAATAAAAATAAAATCACACACATGCACATTTATACCTCGAGCTTGGTTCCATCTGGAAATGTCTGCCAAGAAGGCATCAACTCCACAATGTGATCACTCACACAAAGAAGCCATTCCATCTCTCTTCGCCACATAGCTTTCTTCTCAAGTGGTAGAGGCTCCAACCTCCATAGTTGCCCGAACAAGGTAGCTGCAAATTGGGCAGAGAAAAAGCAACAGACATGCATCAAAATAAAAGCCAGTGCCTACTCCTACAAAACAAACTGATCAATAATACTAAAAGTCACATGCATATATAGATTATTTACCGCATAGATTAGTAATGGCATTTGAGATCGCCAATGCTGTACAAACCCCATTTCCACAACCAGACATGTCTTCTCCGAGCAGCAATTTTGAAAACCTTTCCTTCATCATCTCAGTCTCTATCGCACCATAAACCAGACTCATAACATCAAACACATTATCTTAGACTTCAAAATGTAAATATAGAAGGGGAAAAATCATTACCTGAAACCGAAGACCCTTGTTTCTCCAACTTCCTATCATCAAAGTGGGATTTCTCTTCATCGTCAGTTGCACCATCGGTATTTGTGCAATCAGGTGCTTCATCTTTCAATACAGGCCAACCCATTGTATGAGGAGAAGATGAGCCCTCTTCAGAGCTACTATGACCATGCTCCTCATTCCCTGTGGCCTCGGAAGTTAAAAAGTCAGAACTTGAACTGCTTTCTCTACATTTGTCTTCAATCAAATCACCAAATGTCTGGACTTCACCTTTCTTTTCACCAAGGTTTGTGTCTTTCTCTCTGTTACGTTCATTATTCTTCTCAATCAAACCCTCCATTTCTCCCTTCTCTTCTTTCAAAACCACCCCAGGTGAATCACAAAAAAAACAGAATCGTTCACTACCATACCATTAAACTGTAGCCTTTTCAAGCAAAACCCATCTGAGAAACTAGCTTTGCAATACAAGTTTCTAAGAGATTTTGAGACCCAGGAGCCCAATAGAGAAAATGGGTTCAGGAGCTTCTTAGCTTCACTGGTACTGGAACACAAAGCTTGAGCTGGAAATGTTGCTCTTCTTGTTGGTGAGCTGTTTCTGTGTCTTTTTGGTGGATGAAAGCTCTATCCATAAGGTCTTAACCATGTTTGCTTCAGTGGGGCAAAAAAACAAAATTTTCTTTGGTTTATTAATTTGGTAAATGTGGGGAGCTTCCTATATAAACCTATGTGTCATGTGTGGAGTGAAGCTAGTTATGATTACTGAAACTCGCTCGTACACGACATGAAAAAGACAGGAAAAGGCTCTTCCTTCTTGATGATGATGATGATTCTATTATTTTTTAACTGTTCTCTTTTTTATCTCTTTTTTTTCTTCAAGAACACAATAAATAAATTAAAAAAAAAGGCTTCTTGTCTTTGGTTTGCTTAAACAAGGGTTATAAATGATAAGTTCATTAATGATTCCCAGAGGTGGTTTGAAAAATATAATAAAGTAAGGTGGTGGGAGTCGTGCATGCGACGGATCAGTCAAAATGATGGTCTCCTAATTTATCCTTAATTGTGATTATGGATCTCACTCCATTTCTTTCCTTGTCATCTGCTGCTCTTGTTCCTTTAAGCTCACAGATGAAACTTGAGTTTCTGCACAGGAAAACTAATACTGGTTTATCTCGGCACTGTAAAATGTGAACATCGTTAGGTGATGCATTCGCATTATTAAGTTCCAGCTTCACTTGTAACCCATGCCACATTAAGTTATCTTCACACAAAAGTAGAAAGTAAATCAGAAGCATCGAATTAATGCTTCTTTTTTCTAGGGATGTTAGAGGTGTAAATAAATTTATTTACATCAGACTATATTTAACCTAGTTTTGGTAAATGAGATTGTTTTATGTGGAGGTTTTAAGAAACTATTTTCTCATAAAAAAATAACAAAATGCTGGAGAATAAAAAAAAAATCTTTAGAAAAAGAGGGAAGAAACCAAGGAAATTCGTATCAAATTCATAAACTAAGATTAATTTTTTAAAACTATATATATATATATATATATCATAATTAAGCTGCTAATAATGATATATGGTGAAAATGAAATTAGAGTTGTGGTTGAGATGTTATGTAATAAAATACAAACAACAGGACCGCACATTCTGTAGCCTCTCTACAATATATGTTGTAACTTTCCTTGCAAGGCTTTATTAAATCCTTGACATTTCTTAAGGTTTTTGTTGATGATATTGCTGGTTGTTCCAACTGAAGTGTGGACAGACAGGACAGGCTCCTTCCAACAGCTAGCCACTGTACACCAACTTGTTTGGTTGATGTTGACCGCTTAGTTGGAAAAAGAAAAACCTTAGAGGGAAACTTTCTTTCCAAGATGTTTCAGTTAATTATACAAGTAAAGCAATACACACGCGCGCGCGCATATATGGAACGTTGCTTTTATTTTAAATCTTAAATCATATCCTTTACAAAAAAGTATTTTACTGTGCTATACATCTCTCTTTTCTCTATTTAACCGCTGCTCTTGCACCACTTCAATGCACATTGATGATGTCAAAATAATATAAGTAGTTTGGAGTTAATGTTTATATTTTGATTAATTAGTTAATTTTTTATTTTTTCTAATTTAATTTATTTTTTCTAATTAAAATGACTGGTGCCGGGTGGTTAGAGATTGGTTGGTTATTGTGATAGATGACTGATATTTGTAAAATGTTCTCTTTGATGTATTTTAGGATTTTTTTTAGTATTTAAGTAAGTATTTTTTTAAAAAAAAAGGAAGTATAATGATATTTTAGAGAAAGTGCAATGTTATTTTAGAAAAATGCTCTAAAAAATATATGTAGTAGAGAATGGAGACAGTGAACCTTTTGTTTGAAGGATTTATAGTGAATGTATAATTCACGAGTCTTATCGCTTTAAAGAGATAAAGGGTTAAAGTATAATTTTTTCCTTAATAGTTTCAATAAGAAAATATTCTTGACATGCATTAATGAAGGATAAATATTTTTTACACAAACATTAATGTTAATGGAAATATGATAGAGACTTAAAGAAGTTTTACACGCTATCCCATGTTATTAGATTCTTCTTCAACATTGAGCTTATAAAAGCTAGACTTCAACATTGAGCTTATAAAAATTAGATTTTTTTATTAGGCTGAGCCCATAAAAGCTTGACTTAAACACCTTGTGTCTATAAATTTTTAAACTTTCAAAAGTTTTTTTAAAGCTATTAAATTTTAGTTTATCACGTACCATCAAAATGGTTTTTCTGCTTCTTATGGAACTAAAGACAGAGTAACAAGAAATTATTTTTGGGGGGGTGCTTTTCTCTTATGCTTGGCTAAAATTGGAAATTAATTTTGTTGTCGCGTATCTGGTAATTAAATGCATGATTAACATCCACCCTTGACACACACACACAGTTAAAAATGTTATTTCCACTTGAACATGATGTCTGTTTGCAAAGCAAGTTTGTGTGGTAAAACTTAAAATGATTATATAACCGTTGCGCAATCTACCGGAGACAGATTTGGAAAGGGTCAAGCTTGAGCTCTGGTGATCGGACTGCAGGTCCGGTAAGTACGCCTAACCTGGGCTATTAGATTGGTGTCAGCCACGAGCCCAGTAAAATCATCTTTCAATTGCACAATCGGTTGACTGGACTGCGGTTCCTCATTAAGCCCAGTAAATTATTTTCTGTCGCTTGGAGGCCA
>Ga0325405_1003969_pt1 | contig 15193 bp, 9 predicted proteins | sample PopdelMetagenome_21_FD_205663 | JGI IMG/M metagenome (GOLD analysis project Ga0325405, IMG submission 205663) | Populus deltoides microbial communities from Bellville, Georgia, United States - Xylem-Control-R2 | ecosystem: Host-associated > Plants > Phyllosphere > Stem > Wood/Secondary xylem... | reverse complement strand
CATATAAAATACTTACATAATCAATATAATAAATTATGCTCAAAATTATGTTCAAAGAAGCTGATTCCCAACACAAACAATACCTTAAAAGAAATAATTATATAATGAATTCTGTATCCCAAAACAAACAATATAATAATTTATTAATAAATACTGTATATAAATATTTAGTAGTCTCAAGTTTTCTATCCAAGCCAAATCAGTTTTTTATAACTGTGTAATATTTCTACCCAACATCAACGCACATAATATTTCATTGTCTAAAATATTTCCACCTAAATCAATTCCCATTTCACTACTGTGCAGCATTATAAACCGTTGATTATCAAGCTTAACCACTTATCAAGCCTTTACCCATATCTCGACCCGGTTTAACCACTGTCTCTGTCTAATATTTCTACCTAACAACAACGGGTATAATATTTCAGTCAAGATTTCGCCAAACCAATTCCCATTTCATCATCAGCATCATTAACGCACACATCACTGTGCATCATCATCAACACACACACACATCACGCCTAGAAAGCACAGGAAACGCACAAAGCAGAGGAAACACATATCATCAACTCATCAACAGAGAAGGAAAATCACATCGGGTGGGTCGGGTTCTACTGGAAGAGAAGCAATTGAAGAAAAGGAGATGAAGATGAAGAGATGGAGGGGAATTGAAAGCATATGTGTTCGATTACACAAAAGGAGAAACAGAGCATGGGTTTGCTGTGTTTTTTTCACAGAAACCAAATAAAATGTTTTGTTTGGTTTCTGTGGAAAAAAAAATAGTAAACCTGATTCTGTGAAAAAAGCATAGAATAGGAAAAATGGGTTTGAGTTTGCTGGGTATGGGTTGCTGTGTATGGGTTTGCTGTGTTTGGTTTCTGTTAAAAATGCAGGGGTTTTGGTTTTTTGTGTATGGTTTGCCCGGCGAAGAGGTGGATCGGCAGGGAAGGAAACGGGGCTGAAGGGCGCCTTTGGCTTAACAAAATAATGGGTTTTTTTTGTGTTTGCTGTGCTAGCAACAGTGGCGAAATGAAGGAATGGTTTGGGCGAAACGAAGGAATGGTTTGGTTTTCTGTGTATGGGTCTCTGTTTGGTTTCTGGCAAAAATTCTGGGTTTGCTGTGGTTGATTTTTCCCAGGGGTTTGGGTTTGTTGTATGGGTTGCTTCCCACGGGTTTGAATTTACACAAAGCATGAGAGCATAGGTTGTAGTCAAATTAAAAAGATAAACAAGGCGAAAAACACAGCAAATATATCACAAGACATGCCATTATAACAACAGAAAAATAAAAAAGATGAAAAGATAAATAGACATTTGAGGAAAAAAAATTACCTGGAAGAAAGCTGTGAGAGATGCTTCCAATCGATTTGGGTAAATTATTTGGGAGAGAATGAGAGTTTAGGGATTTGTTGTATTTTAGGGAGAGTGCACGTTTTGTTAAAGAGAAAGGAAGGTGTTTCCCTTAGAATAAGGAAAGGAAAACACTTTCCTGGCGTAAAGGCTTTTATTTTCCTTTGACTAGAATTGAGTTTCCTTTAACCAATTTTCTTTGTGTGCACCAAACATGGGAAAGTAGGGAAAATAGTTTCCAGGAATTCATTTTCCTGGAAACAAACAAGGCATTATATATAAAAAAATTAATTATTTGTCGATATTTTAAAAGTGGTATAACATATATAAACAACACACATTAATATTTTAAACTACTTTATCAACAATAATAAGTCAAATAAAAATAAGATTTTTAATACAATTTAAAATTCAATTAAACTTACATCAATGCGAATAACTCACGATACAATAAAAAAAATACAATCATGAAGCTAGAGGTGGAAATGAACTATGATATTATGGACCGACATAATTAGATGGACTGAGATATGGTTGTCAAGACCTAGGTTGATATATTGGTGGAGACATGTGATCCATAGGTGCCATAATTTATGAAGCCATATGTGGTGGCATCAGTGAGCTAACATGTGGCAACATCGATAAGGCTATAGGTGCTGACATATATTTGCTCATATTTGATATCCTGCCAAAGTATCCTAAATTCTTTCGTGGAAGCAATCTCCTGCGTTTGTGTGAAAATCTAATTATCTTTTTTCTTCATCTACACTTGTCATGCTAGAGAAGATGAACTGGGATATGTTGACTCCACCAAGTAGGAATGTGATGAAAAACAAATGCTAACTATAGACTTTGGCACACCAAGTGCATTATATACTCAACCTTTTATAACTCCTCCTAAAACCACATACTAAGCTGCTCCATCAAATTAAGGATGGTTTTCTCGATCGGTCTCATACTTTGAAATCATCTTCTTTTTATAATTCTTCTAAAATAATTACATGTAATAATAAGTTTATTTGATGTTAAATAATATTTAAATTATATAAAAAATAAAAGTATGAACAATACATTTTTTAGACTTGTTATCTATAAAGGTGTTAGACTACTTAATATTCTGATGCAACGCTAAAAACACATCATCTCATGGAGGTTCTTTCTCACTCTCTTATTCTTGATATAAACATTAAAAAAAAAATATTAGATAAATACAAAAAACTTAAATTTATTATCTTAAACAAATAAAATATTCTTATCATGTGAGCTTGATACAATGCAAATAACATTGTACCTCTAGAATGAGTGTCTATTTTCACATCCATTTTAGTTAGCTGATTTAACCTTGCACATTATGATCTCATTTGGAATTCAAGGGTGGACCAAGCATCTTTGATCATTTGATTCCAATCATCATTGTTTATCTAGGCAAGACCTTTATTAAGGCAATCCATAATATTTATGGTGTTTCTATTTGACATGGCTTTTTTTACGAGCTCGTGTCAATTGCTAATTCAAGGCAATCCTAGCCTTATATTTCCAAATATTGCAAATAATTGGTTTGTATTCATCAAGAAATGTATATTTTTTCTACTAAATAAAATAATAAGTAAAATTAAATAAGTTAAAATTTTCATGTAATGTGGAACATGTGAATTACCAATGAAATTAAACTATCAAAGAACATGAGGAACGTTTTTCTAATTCACCTAGGATGATAAATTCTCTCTTGATCACTTAAATACCATCATATAGTTTATGTTATATCCAATATCTGTCCATTTGTTACATTTACCAAGATAACATGTAACAAGATCAAAACATAACACTTCCTATATAAAGATAACTTAGTGATCTCAAGTCTAAGGATCACTTACACAACTATCACATGAACCTTTCCATAGAAAGATGTGATATCTCCATATAGAATTCTCATGTGGTTCAGTTCAGTATACATGTCTTATGACAAACATCTAAATATTAGTTTTAGGTATCTCTTATACCTCAACTTATGAGAATAAGTGTTTCCTTTCATAAAGAAAAGAACATAATATGTATCAGTCTCTACAACTATAATGAATGTCTAGTATTTAAGAGAGCATCAACCAGGAACATTTTAGAAAGAATGCTTTGATGTAATATGAATCTCATAATTATAACAACTTTATAATTTTCTTTGCAAAGAATTTTTTTTCTATGAACTTTATTTTTAATCTACATTCATAAATCAAATATTAGATTCATTAATCTTATATTATATTAAACTTTTAATTACTTGAGAAAAACTAAAAATATTTCTCTAGTCTATGAAAAAGATGAATTGGTAGTTCATGAATATTTGGATGCTAGTTTTTAATCAACTATTGAAAATAAAAAAATTATGTTTGGTTATATTGTATATTAAATAATGGAGCTGTGAGTTGGAAGAGTTATAAATAAAAGACCAAAATAGATTTTACAATTAAAGTTAAGTACATCTCTACATTTAAGGCGGGAAACAAGTTGTTTGGATCAAGAAGTTCATCATTGAACTAGGTATGGTTTTTAGCATTGTTGATCTAGTAATCATATATTGTGATAACAATGGATCCATTGCATAAGCAAAGTAACCAATGTCTCATTAATGATCCAAAATTATACTTGGACATTTCTATTTGATTATAAAATCATAAAAAGAAATTATATGAAGATAAAAAGAATACCTACTAAAGAGAATATTGTAGATCCTTTTATTGACCTATTGTTCTAGTATAAATATTATCGTAAAGTTGAGTGATATGATATTTGATTCATGAGTGATTGGATGTAGTGTAAATGAGAGATTGTTAGTTTATATGTCATGTAACCAATCAATTGGTTACACATGGCATTGACTTTGTTCATTTTAATATATTTTATTTTAAATAAAAGTTTTATTTATCTTTAACATTCATCATATATTTAATTGATGAATCTAATATTTGATTAATGAATCTATAGTAAAGATAAAGTCTTTGAAATAAATATATTTTCAAAAGAAATTATAAAGTTATTATAATTATAAGATTCTTGTTGCGTCAAAAAATTGTTTCTAAATATTCCTTATCAATTTTTTTATTAAGACTAGATATTAATTAGAGTCGTTAAGATTGATGCATATTATGTTCTTTCTTTTATGAAAGTAAGCAACTATTCTCATAAGCTGATGTATTAAAGATATATAAAACTAATATGTAGGTGCTTGTCAAATAACTCATATACTAAACTGACCTGTATGAGAATTCCATATAGAGAGATAATATATATATATATATATATATATATATATATATATATATAAACTTACGTGATAGTTGTGTGAATGATCCTTAGACTTGAAATCACTAAATTATCTTATATAGAGAGTGTTATGCTTGATCATGTTACATATTGTCCTAATCAAGGGTGATAAACGAGCATATATTGGATATAACATGAACTAAATAAAGGTATTTAAGTAATTAAAAGAGGATTCATCACCCTATGTGAATTAGAGAAAATGTTTCATATTTTCTTAAATAGTATTGATTGGAAATCCTTGCACGAAATGGAATAATATTTGAAAAAAGTTTCAAGTCTTATTCAAAGAGTCAATGATTATGGTGTTTAGAATAAACATGATCTGATAGAATAGTTACACTCCATGTTATAATATCTAAATCGAAATATAATTGATCAATGGATAATAATTACACTAAGAAATTTGTCAGTAAAATGTTATATCAAACTGCTTATAACTTTCCTAATATTTGAAGGATCATGACATGTTGCTAAACAATGTACTTGATCTTCGAATATAAATCATTCAATTGATGAATTGATAATAAATTAATTTGTTTAATCCTATTTTATTTTGGAATGTTATTTATATTTGGGCTAACTTATTACGGAAGCAAATAGATTACACACATAAGAATCATTGGTTAGAAATAAAACTGGGATAATTAATAAAGTGACTTGATTGGAAATAAGTTATGGAAATTAGGGATTAGAATGTAATTAATACGATGAATTACAATTCTAGACTTGGAAAAAAATCAAGTAGGGACTTGATTGAGTAAATTTCTAAAATTGTCTTAAAATAACATGTGATATTATTCAAGGGGAAATTGATATTTTACTATTTATAAAGTTTTCAAGTTTTTCTATAAATAACATATTATGACTTTTATTTGTGTACAAAATATAACACTTGAAAAACATAAAAGAAAAGAGTTAATTAGCACTTAAAGACATAATAATATCACTCTCCTAAAAGGGGCTAAGAGATTTCTTACTAGTAGTTCACGTGGATTACCATTGGAGGCTAAACACTTGGACGACTTATGGTTTGCGACAACCCATCCTTGAAGAAATTATTTAAAGTAAAAAAAAATATTGATTTTCAAGTAATCTTAGTATAAGCCCTAAACAACTATAAATCTATCTAATGAGATCCTTTGGACTCCCGAAAGATTTTAAATTTAACATTTCTATTATGTATAGTATTTCAGAAAACCCAACATTGGTATGCTTAGGATCATAGTAAAATTGCATAGGCAAGGTTTACCTTAGCATGAAAAGTAAATCTAAGACTATTTTGGTCTCACATAAAATATATATTAAAAGAATGAATTTTGAGGCCTAAAGTTGTGAAAGTCGACCGAGAGTGCTAAACTTATAAAATGTTATAGCATGAAGCTATAATTGTATGATGTTGAAATGACAATATTACTAATGGAAGTGATGATGAAAGTGTTACTCTAAGGGGAAAAAAAATCTTAATAGGCTCTAGTAACACATTAAAATTGAGTATTTAGCTTCACTGCAATGTTATAATGATATAAGTGTTTAGAAATAGGTTTTTGAAAAAAAATCTAAGAATGACAATAGGCTGTTGTATAACTACAATCTCTACTAGGAAACTACAACTACTACTGCCACTTATGGCAACTTCTTGTACTGCCTCTAATGTATCTTTCTTTCTACTATATTTTTGTTGTGTATGTTGTCCCTCACACTCTCTTTATACTTTTCTATTTATAGCTAAAAATGAAAGGACATACTTCCTTATTTTTAAGCACAATTTTTGCAAAGAATCTTCCATAATTTATATATTTGCATGCCGATCTTCCACCAAATTGTTTGTCATTAACACCAAGTTATATTAACATGGTTTTATGTGTTGAGATTTGTTTTCACTTTGCATGCTCTCACATAATTGAAGTGTTGAAGAATATTCCAATGTTAAAATAAAAAATCAATATTACGAAATACAAGTTTAGGTTATAGTTAGAAAAATAAAAGAACAATGATCAAATTTGACCTAAAAATAAAACAAAATGCCTTTTCATTTCTATTGTTAAAATAAAGTTGAAAACTTCACTTTGATCCTTAGAGTTTTGATTTAGGCATATTCTTTTAGCTTTATACATTTTGATCTTAAAGTTTATTTTTTTTTTCACATTTCAATTCTTGTATATTAAAAGAAGATAGAGAGTCACAAGAAAAGATTCAGGAGAGATAAAGTGAATAGTCAATGACATTTCACTTTATGAAAAGACAAATCATAGTGTCAATGGATTTATTTTAAATAAAAAAGTTTAATGGAGATAGTTTTGTCTTTCAAACATGTCGATAAAAGTATATAAGAACCCATGAATTTTGTTTTAATTCAATTTGATTTATGATTTTAAAACTAATGAAATAGTGTTTTAAGCTTGGAAATGGTTTTATAGAGATTTTTATGATATTTTTAGGTTACAATAAGTTAAAATTGGATTTCCTGAGTCCTAAAACTTACTCAAACCTTGATTTTTCAATAACTAGAGGTTGTTGCAATTTAAACAAGAAAATGATGAGTTGTGATTTGCTCATATGGACAAACGTTCAATTAAAAAAAATCTAGACAAATAAAATGTTGTATGCTTATTAAAAAAAAATCAAGCTAAGCCTGAGTCTTTGTTTTTAGCCGGCCTTTTGTTTATATATATTGCATAATGTTTTGAAAATCTTTCTAATTAATATTTAATGAAAATAAAATATATATATTTTTTATTTTTTATTGTAAATTTTTTATATAATTTTCTCAGATTTATTATTATTTATTCATTAATACAAATAATTGATACGTGATTTTGTTTAATTTCTATAGAAAAACCTGTTTTTATGATCATAATAATTACTTTTTATTTAAAAAGCAATGTCTTTAATAAAAAAAATATTTTCATTAAAAAAATAAACACATGAATAAGGAAAGAGTTTTTGATTGAGAAGATATATTATTTTTTCTTGAATTCAAATTCATTAGAATTTTTACAAATATTGTTCTTCAATAAAGTTTACTTGTGCCTAAAATGATGGTTACGATATGCGGTGGCGGAGTGGCTATGTAAACAAACATTATTTCTCTGCCCTTGGATGCCAAATGACTTGTGTGCCCAGATGAATGGGGCAGCAGTTGTACGTGCACTCAAATGACTTTTGTGAAGAAAGTACACCGTTTATTTAACTCGGTCTTTGAGTTTGCGGGTTTCTTGCAGCAACTCCTTACACATCAATGCTGTTGGCATGGGGAGATGATGTTAGAACGTTGTTTTCACCATCTTGTCCCCTCAACGTTGGCTGGCTGTCAGTCTACCATACTCATCTTCCGATACACGCCTACCTTGCTCTCTGGTTTCAAGGCCGAGGGAAGGGACATCCTCAAGAAATTCAAATAAACATATGGAGCAGAGCAGGAGATACAAATTGAGTCAAAATGCTTATTATTAATTTTATTCTTCTCAAAAACATGTACACGTAAATACAACCTCGAGTGTAAAATCTTAAACATCACACAAAAAAACACACCAGCATTAGAAGGAATTCATTTCCAATAAATAACTCTTATTCTTAAGGAGTACCTGTACAGCTTCTCCGTAAATCCCACTACCAAACGCACCTAATGCCAACTCAGCATCCTCCCCATCCCCTCCGCCGCTACAAGGCCTGACCACCACCAATGTCACACCTTCCATCCAAACTCCATCCTTCAACTGCACTCTTTGCTCGTGCCTCATCCTCATCCTCACACACGGCACTACCGTCCTCCCCCCGTCCTCCTCCCACTCTCCTCCACGCGCCGCGTCCCTACACTCCCTCAACCCTCCCTTCTCCATCGCCACCGTCCCTTCCCCTTCTCTGTCCACCAACACCAACCTCTCCATCTCCCTATGCTCCTTGACGACGTCGTTTAACAGATAATGCCTCGCCGATGCTGCAATCAACGCACTTATTGCCCACACAACTCTTGTTTTTAACCCTCCCGTAAAATCAATTTCCTCATCAGCAATATTTCCCCCGGGATTAGCTACGCGGCGAAACCCTAGAATAACGCAGCTTCTTAACGACTTGCCGAATTCAGCTCTCCATTTGATAACGGCTCCTTTCTCTAATTTCAAGTCGCCAGCTGGCAGTTCGATTTGGAGGTCACGGATCCGGTCGAACTGGGAGAGGATTCGGGCCGGGGAGTTCTGGGTTTGGTTTCGGGCCGTGGGTTTGGGGTCGGGTTTGAAGAGATCGTGGATGGATTTCAGGAGAGATTTGAAGAGAGTGAAGAGCGAGTCGGAGTCCGACTCAGGTGAGATGACGCAGTCGACTTTGAGAGAGAGGGATTCGGTTTGGGGGACGAGTGAGTTGAAACGTTTCGAAACGGAACGGCAACGGATTAGTGCCTTGATGTCGGAGATAGAGTTGAAGATGAGGAGGATTAAGGAGTCCGGGAGCCGATCAAAGCCGTCCATTGTTTCGATCATCTGGCTTTTTGACGATGATCGTTTGATTTAGATTTAGATTGAATTGATTCCGTGTGTTGTCGCTCAGCTTGCTTTTTTAAGGAGAGAAGACATCAGGGAAGTAACTGCGGGTTTCCCTTTCATTTTAGATGAACTGTTATAACAGGAGCGAGCGTGCGCTTTGGCTTTCGAGGATTGCTGTATCTTTGACCGTTGACCTGGTGAATTCTGGGACCCACTCGGTGTTTTTCTTTTCAAGAAAGGAGGAAAAAAAAAAAGAGAAGAAATTATAATGCCGACTTTTGAATTTTAAAGGCCGGTATTGGCTGTGATTAAAATACAAGGCCTTTTCAGGTATTGTGATAGAGTACGGTCATGCGTTACAATGGTAACAGTCTACTTTATGAACGTAGGTTGGTTCGGATACCACCATGAAAGCCACGTGGCGCAAGTCAGAGTCCCCACAGCCAACTGTAATACACCAATACCGGGTTTGGTGGTTGAACCTTCTTTTAAATTTATCAACAACTAGATTTTCCCATAGCTTTTTATATATACTCGGTGTTTTGGCTTTTTTTACAGGTGGGTTTTAAACTGCCTTTTAAAAATATTTAAAAAAAATTAAATTTTTTTAATTAATATATTTTTTATATTTACAAATCATTTTAATATGCTGATCTCAAAAATAATTTTTAAAAAATAAAAAAAATATTATTGATATATTTTTCTAAATAAAAAATATTTTAAAAAATAACTGCCACCATACTCTCAAACACAAAAAAAAAATAATAGCTGCTAGGTTTTTTATAATTGTTTATAGTTTAGTTTATTGTTTAAATAATTTGGTTAGGTTTGCACTATCGATTGTGTATTTGATATCGAGATATTGAGTATTTTTAAAAAATATATTTTATTTAAAAATATATTAAAATAATTTATTTTTAATATTAAAGCGTTAAAATTCATCGAAAACATCAAGATTAAATATTAATTTAACATTAAAATATTTGCAGGCTCAGTTGGTAACGCAACGGCAAAGATGCTATTAATCGTGGGACGAGGTGAAGTAGTATTTAAATACATTAATTTGATCCGCCCGCAACGCCAAACATTGCAAATAATGATTATTTTGATGCATACATAAATATAACGGTGCCTGCCTTGGACCCCTCCTTGAAGCAGGTCTCCGAGCATAGAAATTAAATAAATGCTAGTTGAAATTGTTTACTCCATGACCACAGAATTGAGAAACGTGTAGGCTCACTAGGATGGTGACATTGCGCTTGTCAGCCGGCTCCTTCAAGTAGTTAGCTAAACAACAAAAGCTGATAAAGAGGTTTGTGGAAAGGAAAATGCATGTGATTGGATTGGGCATTGTTTTGTTGGGTTTATAAGTAGCTGAACTCTGAGTCTGATCTGTTTTCAGACTGCCCTCCACGCTCCAGCTGCCACTGTCTCGTATAAGGCAAAACCCTGGCCCCTTGGACAGTTGTAACTTAGAGATTTGCCTCAGAAACTTTATATTACTCCTCGAGACGAGAGTAACTTTTGGTACCAGATAAGTTACTATTTTTTTATTTTTTAGATTATTTTAAATAAAAAATAAAAAAATATTATTTTAATATATTTTTAAATAATAAATACTTTAAAAAATAATTATTATCAAAATATGCACGTGATTTTGTTATACTAAGACCTGAATAACAACCCCCCCCCCCCCTGTTTTTGTCTCTCTCGTCTCTCTCCCATTCTCTCTCTCTCAAGTCTCACCCTCGAGAAGCACATATAGGCTATTTCTAGGCCTACCTGGTTAGGCATACACTTCAGTATAATTTTATAGTTTGAAGATGTTAGAATCCCGTACCACCCCAGCGCAGAAGCACCAACCTCTGCCTCATTGACATGATGATCACCACAATCTGATGATGAATGTTATAACTTATTTTTTATCCCTATTTTCTAACTTATTTAAAAAATATATAAATTCTAAAAAATATTTTCAATGCAATTTCATAATTTTTCATCACTTTTTTTATTTTATTATGTGTAAATTTTTACAATAAAAAAGGAAGGGAGATGAAAAAAATAGAAAATACCAAAGAGTAATTGAGAAGGAAAACGAAAGAAAAAAACCATTACGATGACAAATCAAATAATATAATGAAAAATTATACAAATGAAGAGAAGAAAATAAAAAGATATTTAAACAATTCTGAAAATTTTATAGGAAAACATTCTTCATAATAAGGAAAAATAAAAAAATAATTAATCTTTGACCATAAGATTTTCCAATTAAAGATCCACGATTAAGAATGAAATAATATAAAAATATTTTAATGTTACTTTTCTAGTTTTGATGGGAACTAACATTATAAATTAAAGATTGAGAAAATAGACTGATATTAGAAAAATCCCACATCAAAAAACCTTATAGAGAAATACCTTGTATATAAAATTACAGATAAAAAAAAAAGAAAAAGAAATAAGGAAAAAGCCCTAGCTCGCCCCTCCTCCCCTCGCTTCCTTTTTTTTAGAATCCACAACAACCTATATTGTAGCCCAATAACCACAACCATGATCACACCTTTTCATCTTCCAACTACCATTATAAACCATCAATTCTCCTTTCTCCATCCCCGACTAGCAAAACAAGGTAGTTGTTATCTCCTTTTGATCTAGTCATCCATAACCATTGATCCACCTAAACCATTATAAACTAGATTTAGTGTAGTCTTACCTTTTACCAATATTTTAAGGTTCTTTAAAAGACATAAATGAAGCGAAAATGATAATTAAAAAAAATAAGAGTTTCAAGGATCTTGTTATACAATCTATGATCATTTATGGTTTGAGTTAATATTGCTTGAAGATCAAATATTCTTTTTGAGGCTTGATCAATCTTTTCAAGACCGAGTTGTTGCAAATCACAAACTATCTAATTATCTAGCCTCTAACAATAATTCACATGAATCATCAATGAAGAATCTCTTAAAACTCTTTTAGAAGAGAGAGAAATTGTTATACCTTGAGTGTTAGCTGTTTCTTTTCTCTACTCTTCCTATTTGTGTAGTAGAAGTGTGTACAATGTATTCTATATGTTTATAAAATATGAGGCATGACATTCTATTTATAAAAAAAATTTAATAACCCTATAAATGATAAAATACCACTTTGCTCCCTAAATAATATCACATATATTATTTCAAGATAATTTTAAAAATTTATTCAATCAAGTCCTTACTTGATTTTTCTAGGTCTAAAATTATAATCCCTTATATTAATTACATTCTAGTACTCAAATTATAAAACTTATTTACAATTAATTCACACTTAATTAATTATCTTAGTTTAATTTTTGACCAATGGTTTTTAATGTTTGTGACCCATTAAGTTCTAATATGTTGATCCAAATATAAATCATAATCATATATAAACTAGGATTAAATAAATTAAATAATTTAATTCATTGTCAATTCAATATGACTACTAGATGGAATTGTCTAAGTACAAATTTGGATCATTGATAAGACTTTGATTCCTTTGCTTCTGCATTGGTCCCATTGTTATCACAACAAAAGGCTACTAGATCAATAATTCTAGGAATCATATCCAGTTCATATATAGACTTCTTAAATAAAACAATCTCTTTTATCCCTTCAAACATAGAGGTATACTTAGTTTCAGTTGTAGAATTTGTTATGGTCTCTTGTTTAAATTCCAACTCATAACACAACTATTTAAAGTAAAAACATATCTTGAATGAGATTTGCTTTCATCAATATATGATTGAATACCATGATTTACTTGTGGGTAAATGGATCCCGCTATGAAGGGACCCCCTTAACGTTGTGGCATTGCACTCAATGACCCTGCATCGTGAGTCAATGCATGTGTCTCAGGTGTTTGTTCTCGATTAGCACGTAATAACTCGTGGTCATCAGCATCGCTGCTAGAAGAATTAGAAGTGATCATGTTCTCACGATGCACAATAGACTTTCCCCTAGGCATCTACACAAATTAACGGAAAAAAAATTAGAATAATTCAATTTCGCACAAAATTCTCATTTTCTAAGTGGTAATATATTTAATCCTAGTTTTACAAAAAACAAATCTAAATTAACAAAAAATCAAAATAGTAATTAAAATTAATCTTACACATTTAATTGAAATTGAACAATAAAATTGAAAAAAAAATAACTAAAATTCTTCAAAATAATGAAAAACTTATTTAAATAACAACTAAAATTCAACACAAAATTGAACAAGGAACGAAAAATAATGCAAAAATAAATAAATAAAGAAGAAAAATGTATGAAAAATTATTACCTTTATGGCATGCTTGGTGTCAGCTAAGAATTAATAAAACAAAAAATAAAAACAAAATAAATGAAAAGAAATTGTTAAAAAGCCTGAAAATAAAAGGAGAAAATAAAAAAAGACAACATACCTTAGCATGAGAAGAGAAGATGATGCTTAAGTTATGTATGCGACAATAGTCTTTCCCCTACCATTTTTGGGTTTATAATGAGAATGCCTACATGTTCTGTACTTGATCGGCATGACCATAATTCATTCTTAACGCATCTATAATCATATTTCTATAAAGATTACTATTGTCATCTATAATTCCATGCACATTGCCATTACTAGAAGTTGACCCAACCATCCTCTCTACCATGGTATCGTGATGAACATATGGTTCTCCGTGTGCATACCAATACAAGTGTTTCTCCATAAACTATTTTTGTAAAAGATGCATTGTTACAACATCTGGATCAATAAATTTTTTATTCTTACACCTCTTGCACGGATATCTAATACTACCTCCACTAATATTTCTTGAATTAAAAGTGCGTAATTAATAAAACCTTGAACACCATTATAATAATCCATCATCTGCAGCTCCTAGGGTGAATCTCGATACATTCATGAACGATCATCTATTACTTATATCAAACCTTTTTAAATAATGATGACAACATGTATTAATTAACTACGTTAACTAAATAAATTTGCAAAAATATTGGTTTAGCTCAATCTTATTTAATCTATTTTAATAGTTACCTTAATTCATTATCAATTATATATATACATAAATTCAAATTTCTACACATTTATCAAAATTACAAATCAGGAATAAAATTGATAAAATATAAAACTCGTTAAATGAGTCATTATTTATTTCATCACAAAACACCAAAATAAAAAATTAGATATAAGTTTCATCAATTTACAAACAAATATAATTTTACAAAATCAAAAACAAACCATAACATGTACAAATATAAATCCATACAACAAATTGTATGAGAAAAAATTATAAAATAAGTAAACACCCAAAACAATACATATACTACAAAAATATACAAAAACAATAACATTTAAAAATTGTGTTCAAATAAAAAAATGTTAGATTTGCTTATTTAAGATGGAGAATCCTCAATAAAATTTAAATCATAACATGGATGCTAACAAGTCGAGTGTTGTGGTGACCAAATTTGTTATGGAATGTTGAATTGTGTTGAGATTGAGGGGGAGGGGGAGCAGTTGTTTGTTGCAGTAAAAAATGCATAAGGAAGAAGGAAAAATAGGGGAGGGGGAAAGAAAGGTCGATCACCAGGTTATAAATTAAATATTACCGATGAATTTACCTATAGAATTATTCTGTCAGGCATTCCATCGGTCATTCTGTCAATAAAAAGTGTTACATCACCATATGATTTGTCTTTTTGAATCCCACTACAATACAATTCATAATTTTATCGGTACATATCGATGAATTTTTTTCGTCAGTATATTTACAAACAAACTTTACCATCAATAAAGTCGTTAGTAAAAGTTACACATCATTGTACTTTTTTGTCTTTTTTATTTCTTCTTTTCCCACTGCAATTCTCTCTATATATATCGACAAAATGTTTTTGTCAGTGTTTATTGATGGATATAACATGGAAAAGTCTATCGGTAAAATTCACCGTAATCTATCGAGGAATAAAATTTCGTTGATGTTTCCTTTTGTATTTGCTAAATTTTTGATAGTGATGAGTCAATTTACTTCAAATATGGGTAACAGA
>Ga0325405_1003968_pt1 | contig 15197 bp, 6 predicted proteins | sample PopdelMetagenome_21_FD_205663 | JGI IMG/M metagenome (GOLD analysis project Ga0325405, IMG submission 205663) | Populus deltoides microbial communities from Bellville, Georgia, United States - Xylem-Control-R2 | ecosystem: Host-associated > Plants > Phyllosphere > Stem > Wood/Secondary xylem... | reverse complement strand
TCAATGATGCATGAGACTTTTTAAATATATTGCATTGTTTATATATTAATTTTAGTGCTAGTGTTTTTATCTATATCAAATATTTATTGATTTAGTTTTATTAATAATGTGGGTAATATATTTGACCTAATAAATTTTTGTATAGGTGGTCTCCACCCAATAAGAAGTGGGTTTCTATGGAACTAAGACCAATACAATGAATCCTCCACGTTTTGAACTGGCTACAATTTAAGACATCATACCTAGGTTAACATGAATCCTAGGATACTCAACCTTATATATTTCCAATCGATATTTTCTAGGTTATCCAATCTTTTCTTTTGGGTTTTCCAAGTGGTTCTTCTTCTTGTTTTCTTAATGAACTTTTTTGTCATGAAAAAATGTAACAGCTAGCGCTTAACTGTTGATTGATTTTTTATTTTTGCATTTGTAGACATGTACGAGATTTTGTTTTTGAATTAATCAGAGATTCAAAGGATTTCGGACCACATAACAAGGAGTAGCTTTCTTATATCATATAACAATGGAGTTTTTTTAAAAAATAAATAAATAAAACCATCTAGATATGGAAGGGACTAGTTTTCATCACTCATTCTCCTGTTAGAAAATCTAAATTACGCTATAAACACTGTATATGAGATGCTGCTTAATGGAAATTAAAGCAGCAATATTGGAATTGTCATGTAATTTAATTATTAGTGGAGAATACCAAAAGCCAGAACACATCAATGAAGGAAGCTTCAATGATTGGGGCCATTGATGGACGCATCCACGACCGACAGTCACACCTCAGGCAAAAAGACTTGGAAAATACGTAGCCAGATAGACATTTCCTGGCCTACCTCTTTTTGGCTGTCCTTCGTCCAATTTGGCCACTTCCTTTTCTCAATGGGAAACCATGGATGCCAGACAACATTCATCGCAAAATCCCACTGCTTTCTGTGGACATGCAGTGACTCGATGACAAAGATGGCTGGTTTTTCTTTTTCTTATATCTAGCTTGACCTGAAGGCTTTTTTCTAAAATATTAAGTAATTACTGCAATGAGCATGCAGTCAATAATGGGCCATGAGGATCTTGGGACATGCATGACGAACAACTACTTGCGGGATGTGAAAGAAAACATCATGTCGTAAGAGCTGCCTGCCTCTAGAATATTTATTAGCTGTGTAAATCCAAATAAATAATGCTAGCTAACTACTTGTTTAGGAGAAGATCTGTAGAAAGGACCCATTAAAAGATCAAAAGATCAACTTCTAATCAATCTTATGAGTTCTTAAATGTCTAAAGTTAACCATTAATTATTCTTAGCAGACAGATGGGATAGCCTGAAATATCTATATGTTTTTGGTATGACTGACATGACAGAGTTTCTAAATTAGGGTTTGCTTTAATATTCTAAGCAGAGGAAATGACCACCTCCACACGTAATTTTACAAGTAGTTTGTTTTAATTTTTTTTAATGTTTTTAGATTAATTTAATGTGATGATGTAAGATAGAAATTTTAAAAAAATAAAAAATATTATTTTAATATATTTTAAAAAATACTTTAAAAAATATGTAAAAACAATCGCACTTGATTTAACGTGCATAACTAATAAATTACTTGTTTAATATTTGTTTGTTTTATTTATATAGACAAAAGGGAGGAAGCATTAAGGCCGGTGAAAGGGATGAAAAAGGTGCTCTCAATATATTCGTTTAATTTTCAAGTGGCTTTTTTAAATAAGATTTTGAATTCAAGCTTCATATATAAAGCATATTATTGTTTGGAGAGTTTTATTTTTTAGTAGATCCTTGATCGAATTAGTCAAGATTTAATAGCTTTTAAATACTGGAATTTAGAAGGGAAAAAAACTTAATTATTCGGTTAATTAAGTGGATGTTGTTGTATAATACTTAAGAAGGAAGAGGGGCTTGTCTTTTGATTATCTCTTAGTAAACGCCATGGATGTAGAGTAATTTTGTTTACATTTCAGGTCAAATTAAAATGATATTTTTTTTATTTTTTTTTGGTTCATACTAGATAATTTAAGCGTGTTTTGCCGCGAATTACATATTTTTATTAATGAAAAAATTATATATATAAATTTTTTCAATATATTTTTATAATTAAATAAAATTAAATAAAATTTTTATATATATACATGTACTCAACAACTACACATACAAAACCCATCTAATTCCCCTTTAACCTGCTGTATGCATAGCTTCCAATTTCTCCAAAGACGCTACACCAATCTATTATATATATAAAAAAAGATGAATTGAACAAATTAAAACAACATATATAAACATTAATTTACCAAATGAAAAATATAAGGATATAAATAAAACTATTTGCTCATCCATCCTCGATAACTAAACATATATGAAAACAATCAACAATTAAAAGTGCGATTTTTTAGTTTGGATTTTTTTTTAAATTATTTTTTATTTAAAAAAATTAAAATTAATATTTTTTAGATATTTTTTTTAATAATTTTGATATATTAATATTAAAATTAAAAATATTAAAGTGGGTTCGGCTGGTTGGAAGACTGGTGGCGCTGGCGTGGGTTTGGTTTGAACTATAGAGTGGTGGCTCACGCTGAGACGATGATGAAGGTGGGTGAGTGACCTCGGTTAAATCAGGGGCTGATGGTGGGTTGATGCTGGTGATGGTGGGTGGTTCGGGTTTTTGCTATCGCTTTGGATAGAGGCTAGTTTGGTGGTTTTGATAGCGAGGAGATGTGGAAGAGAGGTTGCAAGGGAGGTTGGTTTGTGTGTGTTGTGGAATGACTGGTTCAGGTGCTCAGGTCAAGATCAATGGCCTGTGTGTTTGTAAGCCATTAGAGAGAAGAGGATTTGATCTCTCTTCAAGATATATGGCCTGTGTGTTTGTAAGGCATTAACTGTTTGATCCTTAAAATTTCAGTTAATGTTTGAGATGGTCCCAAATGTTTATGGATTTTACATTTTGCACCTAAAATCTATTTGAGGATAAGTTATAACCAAACAATTTTTTGTACGAGGTTAGGTAAAATACAGAAGTTACCGTAATACCAAAACCATCTCTACTTGAGGATACAATTTCGGCTATTCCAGTGTATTCATGCAGACTTGTTGGCTCCCTCGGAGCATGTGTAACGAGGTGGATAGGGTAGGCGCCGGAGATCTTCCATGGAATGGAACTCTAGATTAGAGGGAGTTCACCTTGTTAATTTACTTCTCCGATGAAGGAAGGTGGATTAGGCTTCAGGGCTGCTCGTGATTGTAATATAACATTGTTACCACTCCTTAGAATTCTTCAAGCTGTTGTAAGGGGATAATGAAATGCGCTCCAATTCTAAAAGATGGTTTCAGATGGCGTGTAGGTAAGGGGTATGGTGCTTCGTTTTAGTTGGAAAAGTGGCTTCCAAGTGATAAACTAAACCGATCGGTGCAGGGCATTCACTAATGCCTGCTGGGACTACTTGGAAAACCAGAAACATGGTGATATTCGAAGGGTATAAGATGCAATTTGTTCAAGTTCAACAGATTCTTATGTTTAATAAAGTCTGTCAACAAGCTTTCGATACACATACTGGTTCTATGCCTTTGGATGGAATCTGGTTGGTTGCCTGGTCTTTTCCCGGTCAAGATTTGGTGGAAGCTCAATACGGATGGCAACTCACTTGGGATTCTGGGGAAGGCAGGAGCTGGTGTACTTATCAGAAGAGAAGATGGGGATTGGGTGGTTGGTTTCTCTATCTACAGTGGTGAAACTACTAAAATGGTTCCTAAATTAGGTTATCTTGTCAAAAAATCATCTCAACCTAATAATTTAAGTTGTTAAATGAGATATCAAGATATTATTTATATTATTCTTTAACATATTTCCTCAAGTGAAAGCTTTTTGAGTTTGAAACTTCCATAAATTCACAACCTTATACTTAATTTTTATTAAATAAATAAAAATAATAAGATTCAAACTCGTTACTGTTTGGTCATCAAAGTTTTGATATAATATCAAAAAAAATCTCAATCCAATAACTTAAAATGTTAAGTAAGATATCAATATATAATTTATCTTATTCTCGTAAACTTGGAATTCAGATTGTTTTAGAACATTAGCATGTTCCTATGAAGATAGGATCTGATTATGGGGAGGTTATTAGAAATTTTATGTAACCGTGTTTCGAGGCTCATCTAAGGTTCTTTTTTTACACTCGATCAAGGATTTAGAGTCTGTTTGAAATTATGGTATTGGTTGCAGTTCAAAGTGGTTTTTGTTTATAAATGTATTAAATGATATGTTTTTATTTTTAAAAAATTATTTTTGAGATGAGCACACCAAAACTATCTGAAAACATAAAAAAAAAACTTTTAACAAAAAAAATTAAAATTTAAAGGGAACCACGTTTTCAAACGGTTTCTTAATACTAGAGGGTGGCTTGATGTATAAGATTGTCTCATGATGTTTTGCGTGAAGAGAAAAATAATATGCTGACCGATAGGCAAGGTTATGTGCTGTTTCATAGAACAGCAATGGAGAATATTTGACACTTCCATGAGGGCAGATTCTGCTAGCAATTTTCCCTGAAGAAAAAACAAATTGTGATGTGTTTGACATACACTTAGAATAGGATGAGGATAAATTATTAAGTGTTTTGAATAAACTTTGAACAGGATAATGATCTATCGATCCCAAGTTGTTCCCAAGGCAAAAAAAACTTTTTGATCTTGTCTTGTTCTACACACACTCGAATCTAATATTCTATAGTATAGTGTAGTCTAATCTCATTTATTGGTATTCATTTTTATTTATATTATCCTGTCGAGGACAACATCCCAGACACATTTTTGAAGTATATTTTCAAGTTTAAGAAAAGGGTTGGTTTATGATAGGCCTAGCTAGTACTGGGACAGAGATCTAACATGAATCGGGAAAATCACAAGGCATAAAGGGCACTACATTTTTGTGCTGTTGACCCAACGATCTTAGATTATGATCCAATTAACTCGAGCTTATGTGATCTACAGCTGATACCACTTGATTATCCGCCCCACCTAGCTAGGTTAATGTTCTGTAAAAAGCAACATATTAAGGGCTTTATGTCTTTTGTAATGATCATCATCATTAAAAAAAAACAGCCCAGGAGAATAAAGTAGGCTGCCTTTAAATCAATTTGATCGATATGACCATCGATTGATTTTGATGTCGATTAATTGCTTTAAAATAGTCAACTTTAGATATCTTTCAAGTTGCAAGCAATTTTTATAACAGCTTTCCATGTATTTTCAAACAATCCGGCATCCATGTATTAATTACAAACTAGCTAGTGTATCTTCGTGATACTGGGCCGGGGACAGTTTTCGATTTTTTTTTAATTTATCTTTATAATAATCCAGGAAAAGAAAATTAATTAGGCGAAATCTCCTTTTCTTATTCATGTATTTTTTCTTATTTTGGAGGAAACATATATATATTTTTTATTAGCAGTATATTAATTTCCTGAATAAAAACTAAATGTAATAGAATTCATAAACTTTGTGTTGTTGAAAACATGTTTTTTATATTAATTATTGGTTTTTAAATAAAAACATATAACAAGAATTAATATTGCCTGTGAGGTGTGGTTCTTGAAAGAATATGATACTTGGAGAAAAACATGGTTGTTGGTTCTTAGAGGAACTGGATTCCATGAGGAACAAGATGCTTGGAGAATGTCTTTCATGACAGCAAGAGCTATTTTTATGTTGGCTAAGCTAGTGATCATACTCTCTTATGCTCCCTTGCATCTCACTCTAGTTTACCTCTTCCTCAAACTAGAGTTGTCTACACATATTGGGAGGTAGAACTAATGCTGCTAATGGAGGAGCTACCTATTAGGCTAGTTATTAGAGATTTAAAGAAGTTGATAGAGCATATATGATGGGAAAGTTTGTAACCTTTCATATATTAGATTTTATGAGTTCTCAATCATAGAAACAACAATAAAATATGTAAAAAGAAAAGGAGTTAAACTGACTTTTGTTCAGGATTCCACAAGGACGATGCCACTTATAAGTTTAGAAAAAAACCCTCAAAAGATCAAGGTCTTTTTAAAGCTGATTGATGAATTGGAGATTGAAATTGCCAAACTTAAGCTTCAGAAGCACTTGCAAAAAAGATTTCTCTGTTGGGTTTAGAGGAATCTTTGATGCTTAAGTTAATACTAGTTTAGGATAAATGAAGCCTTAAAGTTGTGTTGTGTGTGTTTATAGAGGAGATGCAAGCTACAATTAGTGGTTTAAAAAGAGAATGTGAGCCCCCCTTGTGACATATTGACATGTAATTCATAGAGGCAAGTGGCTTCGTTTAAGGTTGGAGCATGTCATAACACCATTTAATGAGCTCTATTATGGCAGAAGAATATGTGAACATTTAATGCATGTATGTTTTATCTTTATAGTTGATGGTGAGTAAACCAGATTTGACTAGGAGAGTGTACTTGGGGAGTAGTAGTTGGATTTAGAGGTATAAGCAAGAGTATACGCAATCGGTTTATAAATGAGAGGACAAGTGATTGGTCAACCAAAAAGGGGATGCATATTCAATCTGTCAAGGAGAGGGAATGTGTGAATAGTCCACTAAAGAGAGGGCTTAAGGTGAGTCTACCAAGGGGATACTCAATCAGTCTTCTAAGAAAAGGACACAATGTGAGTCTGTTAATGAAGGGATGTGTGGTTAATTAGTCCATCAAGGAGAGAATGCGAGACTAGCTAGTTCATTAATGAAGGGATACGTACATTATAAACAACGGTAAAAAAAAAATAATTAAATTTAAAAACAAAATCTAATGTAAGGTGTGAAGATTTCAATATACATTGTACCCAAGGGACGTAGCGTGATGACAAAGAGTTTGAGATCTACACAGCAGGTCTCGAGTTCGAGTCAGGGTGTACACTTCTTGTAAGAGCCTGAGACAGCCGGGGTTTTACTCCCTCACCTGGACCCACAAAGTATGCTTTCCGAAAAGTGAGGTTTTCTCAAATTAAAAAAAAAAAAATTTCAATATACATTGCGTCCAAACACAAATGAATTATGATGAAAAACAGTAAGTAAAAATACTTGTGATTAAAAATCTATTTGGACAAAGCCTTAAATAAAGAAAGTTGGACGAGGAGCTTTTGTTTCTGTTTTTTTTCCCCTATTTTTGATGCATTCCCTTTACATAAAATCAATTGATTGTCATTTGTAATAACTTATTTTTTACCCCCTAATTTTCCAATATATTCTCAAAAAATAAGAAATGAGAAAAATCAATAAAATAAAAAAAATAAAAAATGGGAGTGAAATTGTGATTAAGGAAAAGAGAGACTAAGATAAAGACGGGAGTTTAAATCGATCTAAAAAACAATGCGAATTTAAAAGAAAAGAGGAGAACGTGAGATAAAATATAAGAGAAAAGATAAGAATTTGAAAAGATAAATAGAGAAAGGTCTATAAATAAAGCAGACATTTATAAGGGAGAAAGAGGGAGGAAATCACAAAGAAAAATTGAGGAAAGAATAGCCTAAGAGAATCTGTAGAAAAAAAAACTAAGAACCACCAAAAGAGAATTTGAAGATTGAATCTTATTGCCAAGCTTAAATCCCAAATCAATGTCTTCGGTTTAGTGATTCTTTACCTTCAAACATGCATATACTAGTTTAGATAAATTCTCACAACAACACAATAATTATCTTTATAATTAAAAACAAGTACAATATAGTTTATTTTATATATATATATATGGTTATAGTAATATTTTCTATTATATAATAATTAGATTTCCAAAAATCATAGAGTGTGTTTTTAGTTATTAAAAAACTAATTGCAAACTCCTTTCGTATTTTTATCTCTTAAGTGACCGAGACGTCATCATTAATGGGAGTGAGGTCATTTCTACAAAATGCATTAATCATTTCTTTCTGAATTTCAGGCTCTATACACATGCTTGTAAATTTCTCAAGGACTTTATTGTCTGGTTGTCCACTTGGACTGCCTTGCTTGTATCCTAGCTAGCTGCAAAATTTTAATAGCGTGGTGCTCAAATATTATGAAGAGACACACACGCAAGGTATAAACAATATGGACAACACTCTTATCCAAAAAATATCTCGGTCCACATGATACCAAGCTATTCAGGTCTATATCAGTTGAAATTGGAAATATTAGATGTGGGAGATCAGTATATGTACGTATATATATTACTAAAAAAATAATCAAGAACGAATAGTTTGACTCAATGTTTTTGATAATTTAGCTTAAAAAAGGGTGTAAATGCGCTCTATATGTATGCAAGGTCACAAGCATCGACGTCTATTGTGATGGCTACATGCATTTTCTCACCTTAGGTCCAAATAATACCAAACAATATAGTACTTAAAAGGTGATATACGCCGGTGTGGTCCTTGTGGACACAACTGGTGTATATTTTCGTTCAAAGCCATGAAGGCATAGTCCCTTTTACGTTGTCTCCATCAACCAACAAAAAAGCTTCCTTTTCAAGAGATGATGATCACAAAATGATAGTGAAAAACCATCTCTCCCCATAAATCCTTCCCCCCAAATGATTACGTTCTTTGCCTGGGTCTGAACTTTTGCTTGTCTCCATGGAAAAGAAGGGAATATTTTTTTGTCCCCAAGAACAATTGCTTATTGGGCAACAAATTAAGGATATGGAGACTTCGTTCTACCTGTCTTGTATAGCCACTTGTACGAGCTTCCAACCTCGACCATGAATGCTCAAAAGGCTTCCGGCTATATCAGACCCTTTAAGAGCTTTTTTATTATTTTTTAATTGTGAATTTCTATATAAGGTTATTTATACTTTAATTAATTCTTTAAAACTTTAAAATTAATGATTATATAAATCTCTAATAATTCTAAAATTTATAACACCCAAATTAAAAACCTCTAAAAAACAAATTCAATACTTCGCTAATTAAGCTATACCTTTTCACTTCAGCTTTTTATTTATTATAAGCCTGCAATAACTTTCAACTGATTCATTATTAGGTCATGGTAGTAGGGTGCTCATAACCAGCAATAGGGTTATTTTAGTGGGATATCTCTTTTCAAATAATTGCCTCAGTTAACTTAAATTTTGGGCATAACTCATCTATGAAGATGTACCAGTTTCAAGATTCCATTGGTCCCCCTTTAACACCACCCATGCACTCAAATCCACTAGCTTTCGAGGTCAAAAGTTGCGATGAGAGTGCCTTGAGAAGAAAAAACCTTCATGTCAAAATCAAAATGCTAAGAGATAAACCTGATTGAAGTTCCATGTCCCCGGTTGACAGAAAATTCCTGATTTGACACCAACTAATTAAAACTCCTGCCATAAGCCTTCAATTTTCAACCTTTGGACCACGTTGCTCCTACTTTATAATCCAAATAAAGTACCTTTATATTACGGGTAGGAAGCTGCAATACAACCCGACATGCGAAGAAGCAATTTCATATTCAGAAAAAGAAAGATTTGAAAAATCTCACGTTTTTAACGCAAAAGGGCTGACCAGGATATTCCTTTCACTGGCCTCTACAGGTCTTAGCTAGGCCATCACTGCCTTCTATAATTGATGTTTACGCAGGCCGACGTAGCTTTCCTCAGAATTTCTCGGGAGGTGATGATTTTGCATGATTGCATGATCGAAGATGAAGGATGGCCAAATATTCTCTTGTCTGCAAAAGCCTTAAGCTTCGACGTAGAACACCATATTCCGTTAGATGTTTTGTGTATATCATACATCAATATGGCCATTTAAGTTGAAACCAATATTCATGATTTGACACCGTCTTTGTGGAAAATATGTGTTGTGTCGCTTTTCCTTTTGCTCGTGGAAGAATTTGTTGCTTCATGACGATGATGATGATGATGATATTCTGTATACCAAGCATTTCAATAAAATAAAACCTGCCGACGACGACTACAATCATCATATAAAGAATTGACTTTTCTAAATTCAAAAGATTTCCGTTGTCGTCTCATTCAGAAAAAAGAAAGAAGGGAACAAATGACCTAGACGACTAGAAGAAATTTAAAGAGCAAGATGAAGAAGCCCAGCCAGGCCCAAGGAAGTAAAAGAAAGCTAAAAAACAAAGAAGAGGAGGAGCCCAACCAAGCCCAATACTCTCGGCCCAATCAATCCTAATAAAAAATAGAGAGAGAAAGCCCATTTAGAAAGGAAAAGAAGGAAAGAAAAAACATGTTGTCAAAGTGTTACTGGAGCTCCGCCACTGACGAGTGTTAGACCAAGGGGAGTGGTTAGCCGTCATTAGAGGTTAGAAGCCTCCTATGGGTTTGTGTACAATCCAGCAAGTGTCATACACGTGCCAAATATATTTCTTTACCTTTTTTCATTTTAATTATTTTTTAGCCGTGTGCGTTAGTGAAGAGTTTTCCTCTTGCTCTATCGTCCATCAAATATGGTGTCAAGTAGGGGAAGAGCTATTCAATTCAATCTGTGTATTTCATTTGTACGGAGTCACGTGACACTAACAAGCAAACTAAGCTACTCGTCGCTTTGACGTCTTAGCCATGTGATCGTGAAGGGATATGATCAAGTTATAATAATTTATTTTATTTATTATCTAATTTATAATAATTTTACATATTTATATTGTATTATAGATACACAATTGTGCTCCTGGGTCTTCGATTATTTGATAATCAAAGTTATTTTTGCTTTAAAAAAATAATAAAATTTGATTATTTATATTTTTGTCGTAAAGAAGAGAAGAATTCTTTTTCAATAATCATTAATATATAAAGGTGGGATTCAACGATATCTATATTTTATTCAAGGGTAAGGTAATTTATACAAAATTGGATTTGAAGACTTTGGATGGAATTGTAATCCTTGTTCTGAGAACGTATTCCACCCTATTTTTCATCTCCTCTTACTAAGTTCTCCCTCCTGCTCCCCCCACCTCTTGAGAGAGAGGCAAGCACGCAGATTTTCAATTTCTTATTTGAAAAAAAAATGCTGGACACTAATGGAGGCGCATCCCTACCATCAACAGGAACAGACGCAGAAAAACGCCGAGTCAGCTACTTCTACGAACCCACAATCGGTGAGTACTACTACGGTCAAGGCCACTCAATGAAACCCCACAGAATCCGAATGGCCCACAACTTGATAATCAACTACGCTCTCCACCGTCGGATGGAAATCAACCGTCCATTCCCAGCAGGTCCTGAAGACATAGGGTGGTTCCATTCTGATGATTACGTGGAATTCTTGTCTTCAGTGTCACCACAATCAGCGAGTGATCCGGCACATGGGAGGCAGTTGAAGAGGTTTAATATTGGTGACGATTGTCCGGTTTTTTATGGGTTATTTGAGTTTTGTCAGGCCTCTGCTGGTGGCTCAATTGGCTGTGCTGTTAAGCTTAATAGAGGGGATGCTGATATTGCTTTGAATTGGGCTGGTGGCTTACATCATGCGAAGAGGAGTGAGGCTTCTGGGTTTTGTTATGTTAATGATATTGTTCTTGGCATTCTTGAGTTGCTCAAAGTTCATAAGGTAATTTACTAGTGCATCTCTTTCTCTCCTCTACTTTATTTCTCATGTATTTCGGTAATTGTTTGTTTGCTTTAGGGTTTTTACTGGTTTCTTTCTGTAGGTTTTGTTTTTGTAAATGATAATTTGTGTTTGATATTCTGTTTTTGTAGTTAGTTTATTTCCACTAAGCTATGTTTTTATCAATTTTAAGCAAATTCTTGGTGAGTCATGTATTATTTTGCGTGTCTAGTTTTCGAGTAAAAGTAATGGTCGTTTTTTGAGAGTCCAAATTAGGGTTAGTTGGTATCAATATCCACTTGCTTAATGAGATGATGAATGACAGCACAAATGCTATGCATCCTGGTTATGCAGATCGGGAAAGCTAATGATGGTTTTTGATATATGCCTTTCTTGAAATACATTAGTTTCTCTGTATTCGACCATATTTGTACAAATGGTCGAAGTGCACCTGGTATCTGCTCATTTCCAATTTTATTTGGGACATGATCGATTTTGAATGGCCATGTTAAGAGTGCTTTTTTTATTTTTTTTGTGCTCGTGTGATCTCATTCAATTTGTATTGGAGAAAATTTTGTTTATCTTTCAAGTTTTGTGAATCGACATGGCTGCATGTTCTGATTTCTTAATGTTTTTCTGAATGCCTTCTTTGAATGGATTTGGGCAGCGTGTATTGTATGTAGATATTGATGTCCACCATGGCGATGGTGTTGAGGAAGCATTCTATACTACTGACAGGGTTATGACTGTGTCCTTCCATAAATATGGAGATTTCTTTCCAGGGACGGGGCACATCAAGGACATTGGAGTTGGGAAAGGGAAGAACTATGCTCTGAATATTCCTTTAAAAGATGGGATGGATGATGAATGTTTCCGTGCTCTGTTTCGGCCACTCATCCAAAAAGTGATGGAGGTTTATCAACCTGATGCAGTTGTTCTCCAATGTGGAGCAGATTCATTATCTGGTGATAGGTTGGGCTGTTTCAACCTGTCTGTTAAGGGCCATGCAGACTGCCTTAGATTTATTAGATCTTTTAATGTTCCTCTGATGGTCTTGGGTGGGGGTGGGTATACTATCAGGAATGTTGCCCGGTGCTGGTGCTATGAGGTCTCTCTCTCTCTCTCCCCACATGCGTATGCTTGCGCACACACATGCACATAAAAAACATGCACACATAGATTGATTCCATAACAATGCTAAGTTATTCATACACATGTTGCTTTGTCTCAGACAGCAGTTGCAGTTGGGGTGGAACCAGATAACAAATTGCCTTACAATGAGTACTACGAGTACTTTGGCCCTGAATACACACTTCATGCTGACCCATCCAATATGGAGAACCTAAACACACCCAAAGACATGGAGAGAATAAGGTGATTGTCAATACTTCATTACTTCCTTATGACTAAAGTTGCAATTAGTACTATGTTAATTACATTTCAAAATCGAGGATATAACTCTGAAAGATTGGAACCTACAAGCAAAATCATTTTGCATTTAACATATAATGCCTGTCAACTTTGTAATCTATAAACAGGGCATAACCACTTCTAGTCGATATGGCCCTTCTATTTCTCATATCAAATAAGGGTTTGCCATATACTTCTTTGGAACATAGGGTCAGAATTCCTATGTTAAAATGGGATCAACTTCATTTTCACTATAGTTTAGAGCAGAGTGCATTCCTGTGCTAAATTATGTTCTTTTTCTTAGCTGATTGCCTCTTTTATAAGTTTCTTGTTCAAAATTCCTCCTATATTCTTGGATAGTCACAAGAATGAAGGCAATTATTTTATTTAAATAGAAGCTTATGAATGGGACTGAATCAGATTGACAATCATTTAGTTGAGAACCCATGCATTATGACTAAAAACTCAGGTTTGAGGTCTATTATTTCATGAGGCCTAAAATTAGCTTCTGTTACCTGGCATTCTGTATCAATTATTGAATTACCACAATTGTTTTTCATCTGTTCTGATATTCGTTACATTCACAATTTGTTAATGCTGTGGTTAAATTTTCCAAGAAAATGTCTGTGTGCTTACACTGCAACTTTCTCTCAGTATCTCTCTCTCTCTCTCTCATGCATAGAACTTAATTAGGTACCCACATGTGGTTGTAGATATAATGGTTTTATAAAAGTTCTGTGCAAATATTTTTTTACTGTCCTTCCAACTTTCTTTGTAATTATGTCTGCTTGTTCAATTTTGTGACTTGAAACTTTACTTTTTCAGGAACATACTGCTAGAGCAACTTTCTAGACTGCCTAATGCTCCCAGTGTACCTTTTCAGACAACACCAGCTACAACTGAAGTTCCGGAAGAGGTTGGTGGGCTGTGGAAAATTTTCTGGAAATAACTCAATTGCCATTACCTCTTGAGTTTCTCTTTCCTTTTTGAACTTGTTGGATGTGTGGTTGGACAGGATGAAGAGGACATGGATCAAAGACCAAAGCGTCACGTATGGAATGGTGTTGATTATGAGTCTGATCATGATGAAGATGAGAAACCGGAACCCGGATTTTTCTGAGATAAGGTAAGAAATTTTAGTTGTCTGCTGAACTGAACTTGTCAAATCACTTCTGGTGCTCTGCCCCTTTAACTGTATCTGCAAATAGCTGAAGCTGCTCACAGCCTCACACTTCACCCATTTGAACCTAAGTGGTAGAATATGGAATTTCATCAGTTGTTCTTATGCAAGTTTCTGTCCGTCTGTCTTTCTATGTCTTTCTCTTAGAGTTGGTGAAAGTCATTCATGCAAAGTGACTGCAACTGAATCTGAAAGTGGGAATTATATGTCACCTGCTTGTCATGTTTGTTACATTTATCTCTGCCACTTTTAGACCTAATGATAATGGAGATAAAGGGAGATGTTGAGAGCTATTACACGTAGAATTTTGAAAGGGAATCCCTAATTCCTACACGCCTGCTTCCATCTAATGTAGAAATTTCTGAATCTTAATGTAGGGAGAAGAAGACAAGAAAGACCATCCATGGTTGTGACGGGTGGAAAACAGTTATTTTCTAGTTTCATTGCTTCTATATCATGTACAGATCCCCCCCCTCAACATGTAGCTTATAGTTTCAGAGGATTTCATCTTTGGATGAGCAACCATGTAGATACTTTTGACAAATATCAGTAGAATAGGTAGTTGCAAATGGTCATATTCACTCATGCTGCGAGCCTTTTTGCTGAATTACTGTGTTGTACAAGCAGTTGTGGTTGATAACCAAACGGAATGTTAGATACATTTTTGTGCAGAAAACCTTCATTTATTTTGGTTAACACAGTAATTTTCCATGTACTGGGCAAGCAAAAGCATTTAGATTTTGGACCGGGCATGCCCGTAGTAATATACCAATGATGCAGTAAGCTTGAATTGATCTTAACTCACAACTGATAGTGATGGAGTAAGGGTGGCTCAGCATTCTTCTTGAACGTGGTAATTATTATCATGGTATGTAAAGGGACTTGTATTTATTTTGTTAGCATACGTGGTAACACATTTCCTTTGTGTTGGTGGCGCGCTCACTGTAACCGGTAAGCTAAAATTTGTTTGCAACTTTGTCATTGCGATGCTAAAGAGCTTCAAGGTTTGTTTATTTGGTAGTTCATGGTATTACCAACCCTAAGAGCTATGTTAGATGGTCAAAGAGATTTATTCCTCTTTTTTTTTTT
>Ga0325405_1003966_pt1 | contig 15199 bp, 5 predicted proteins | sample PopdelMetagenome_21_FD_205663 | JGI IMG/M metagenome (GOLD analysis project Ga0325405, IMG submission 205663) | Populus deltoides microbial communities from Bellville, Georgia, United States - Xylem-Control-R2 | ecosystem: Host-associated > Plants > Phyllosphere > Stem > Wood/Secondary xylem... | reverse complement strand
CGAAAAAATTATGTCGGTAAAATTGTTAAATATTGTAGTGGTTATTGAAAAACTAGATTATCAATTTCAAAACTAATAGTTTGGTTTTTTTTTTACAGAAAAAAGATAACCATCCATTAAAAAAAAATCCAACGCACCACCCACCAGTTAATTAACCTATATAAATGAAATCTCCATCCTTATAAAAAAAAGCTTGGATTATTTCATCAACACGATGCATCATGGTACTGTTGATTTAGTTATAGCTCAATCCCTCACGCTGGTAGAATCCGCTGCCCTATCAATTCAAGATTTTTTATAGTAGCATGATTAATTTTTCCAAGATAAACATTGGGTAAAATTAACAGCATTAATTAATAGCCATGCAGTGGAGATTAAGCTAATTATGGGGCTTAATTAATTAATTGTATATTAACTACCTGGATGTTTAATATATGAAGGGAATTTAGAGGCATGGATGAGAGGTGCGTGCATGGGAAGATGGGATTAACCTAGGGGTGGATGCAGGCAGGAGGGCAGGGGGGCGTATCTATGCAAGTTTAGGCATGGCATGCACTTGTACTAATCAAAGAACTGATTGATGTGCATGCATGCCATATTGCTTCATGCAATATTACTCGTGAGAAATTGATTAACACTGCATTTGGCAGAGTACAAAACAAAACAAAACCCTTATTTTCTGTCGTCTACTGCTGATTTTGTTTTTACGTTTCAAATCTTTGGTAGTGATGAGATGATGATGATGATAGGAGAGAAAGGTCCCCAGAGAAAGAATTCATTCCCTTTCCTTCTAGTTTCTTCATTCAATTGGGTCCACTTGATCTCAGTGGTATGTTGCTTTAGTGGCAGCCCTTCTCAAGCTGACAAGCTAGCTAGCTAGCTAGCTAAGAGTGTAGAAATCTAAATAAAGAAGAGAGAGACCTCTCGATGCCCGCCTTCCGCGACTAGCTATGCATGTTTGCTTCAACATCGCTCCCTGCTGATCCATAACGTCCACTTCGATTTAACGGAGAAAAATGGCTTTCTCTGTCTAACATTCTTGCATTTTAGTTTTTGCCAAAACTCATGTGGGTGTAACGAGAAGGACGAAGACCTTACAGTGGCCGTCTTATTCTCTGTCTTCAACTTGGAATATTCAGGGATCTAGGCTAGTCGTGTATTGTATTGGGTGCGATATATATAGGCCACAGCTAGTCTAATCCATGAAACAACAGCATACAGGATAACCTTCTTCCAATGCAAATTGTCACCTTCTGATAACGATCAATTGTTGTGAGATGAGACTTCAGAGGAGTACTGGATTTCTTACATATTGGGATAGTGATAAAAATCACAATAATGTTGTTGAAAGGAGCATAATATTTTAATTTTCCCTAAATTAATCCTGGAGCATCTGAATTTAATGAGCGATGGAGGATGGACCATCTTTAATTATTGACCAGAGAATTGATTTTATTCGTTGGCTTTTCTTGGTAATTGTAATAGGGAATTTTCCCTCGAATCAAATCATGGTTAGCCAACAAAAATTGCTTTTAAATTTAATCGTTGTCTTTTCTAGACGGTAAACACTGGTCATGGCCTGTGAGCATGAGTTTGCTAGTGAGATAGGCCCACTGAGCCCAATTGCATTTAATCAGATGCATGCCTATAGGCTTAAAATCGTTGGTCGACAATCAGGCCTGTCTGATGACCCAATAACTTGAAGATGGTGTGATTTTCATTTGTGTAGTGTATTAATGGTGGTGGGATGTATTTTTTTCATTCCAAAGAAAAGGTTAAGACTTGAAATCTCTGATTAATAACGGGAGCCGCTAATATCAGTTGAACATAACAAAGTTTAATAACGCGGTAGTATGGTTAACTCGAGTTGATCAGATTAAAAAATTAAAAAATCAATTCGGGTTTCAATCAAGTTATGAATTGATTTAACAGATCACTTGGGTTTTATTAGGTTAACCTATACTTTGTTTTTTTAACTTAACTCCGGATATGATTCGAGTTGACTGAGTTCCGGTTCAATTCAATGGGCCAGGCCGACTTAATGACGCTGGAACGAGGAAGCTACTGAGAGCTCTATTTCAAATCATATGGGCTCGAAGTTTGCAGTTGATATTTACTACTTCCCAATCCAAAAGCACTTGAAGGCCCAACTGAAGCAAGATTAGACCTGGTTGATGGGCCGAAGCCCCTATAGGACATAGGCAAACTCCGTTCCTTTGCTAAAAGTATTTTTATTTTTATTTTTCTCTGTAAAGCTGCTAAAATCAACCAATTCCAAGATTTTAGTATTTTATATATATATATATATTGTTTCCTTTTTGTCTGCAGAGAAAGGAATGGAACAGCTTCAAGAATTGACTGAACTCTGAAGGGCCAGCTTGTGTGGTTTCGGTCAAAACTCAAAGAACAAAAACCACATCTAGCAATAAAGCAAACAATGAGTGAAATAAAATTTGATGGCTTGACTTGTCTGGCCATTTCCTTCGTTCCTTTTCATTTCTTTGCAATTTCATCATCTACTTTGTCTTATCAAGCTATTCAATCATTATTATATATAAAAGTGTTTTCATGTAGAGATAGTATAATCATACATCTTTTCAATTAACGGTGGAAAAATTACAAATTTTCAGTTTTTTATTATAATGGTACTGTAGCGTGGCAAAATTGTAATTTTTTCTCGAATGCATGTTTTTCTTATATTTTCTTTCTTTCTATACTTGATATTTTTAATTTTTTATCATCTTACACTGGACCTATTTATCGTTATTTTTCTTCTTATTGTTATTTTTTGTAATTTGTTTTTAGTTTTTCCTTTCTTTTTTGTTTACACACTTTTTTGAAAATAAATGTTATTTTCTGTTTTTTACACATTTAATATTTATCACCCTACACTTGCTCTATTTATATCATTCTTTTTGTTCTTATCTTTATTCTTTTGTAATTTGTTTTTTTAAATTATTTTCCTTTACACTTTTTTTAAAAAAACGCATTATACAAAGATTAAGAAAAAGGTATTTAACTGTAGCAATTGCAACATTGTTCCACTCTCCTGCTACGTTAAACATTAGCTTGAGATCTTACATATTTTTATTATATGTAAGCATTGACCTTTTGATTCACGGTTATATTTTTTACTCGATGTCAAAAAACATGCTAATAACACCTACACATTAATTCTTTTGCGTTAGAAAAAAAATTTCCGACTTGCAGCAAGGTGAGTTGAATAAAAGTGTTAACATTTTATTTTTTGTATTTATTGGTACAGATGATTCCCGATGTATTTACTTAAATGCATCTATAGACTTTTTGATTTATAATTAGAAATTTAAAAAATACATTTAAAAAGCTAGCATATTTTTTTGCCAAAAAAATTATCTAATTCGCAATGAAGCGCATGTCAAATAACTAGTTATATCCTAACAATACAAGAGTATAAAAAAATTAATTTTAAATAAAAACAATTCAAAAATTTTAGGAACGTGCGACCAGATTTGTTCCCAAACATGCTCTTATAAGATGTCACATTGACAAAATTCCACCAATGATTGCTTTTTTGTTATTTATTTTTTATTGGTGATTAAATATTTCGTTGTGATTTTGATATCGCGATGCACGAACTTGGAGCAATAAACTAAAATTTCCACATATTAATTTTTTTATATAATACATGCAAAGACGCTTGTTTTGTTAATAGTCTATTTTCAACTCTCATGGAAGCTAAAGATGCCGAAGATAATCCTTCCATCAAAGAAACATTGGAGTGAAATGATAAAATGTGCACTCATGTCAGTCACTTGAATGTATATTATGTGAACCAAGTCACTCGCGCTCTGCACAGTGCGAAAGTAATTATAATTCCCTTCGCACTGTTTTGCAAACTTTAGAAATGGATTAAGTGGGCAGGAGGAAAAAGGCTTACCTGGGCGAAGACAAAAACCAAGACGAGGGTAATGGTCTTACCGACCGGAGAATGTCCTTCTCTTCCCTCTCCTTTCAGTCTCTTCTCCCTCTGTCTCTTGTTTTTTTCTTTCCTTTGTATACTTTTTCTTTTCTTTTCTCTGTTCTGTCTTCTCTGTCCTTTTTTTTTGTATTCTGGATCCTCTTTGTTTTTGGATTTTTGGCTTTTTTTGCTTTTTCCCCTCCCTCATTTCCTTTGGAAAGCTCTGTATTTATAGGGAACATCCCTGGTTCTCCCTCTGCGCGCGGCTCTTTTCTTGATAAGCATGACTGGGAGGGAGGTGTTGGTTTTTTGCTGGGACTTGGATACCTAAGGTTCGATCCTTATATCCATGGGGTAGTAATCTTTATGAAGATAAGATTTGCAATTTGTGTTTTGGTTGGACTGGGATGCCGGCATTCCATAATTTTTTTCCCTTCTTTTCAGGCAGATTTGCAGCGCTAGAAAAAGAAGATGTAGAATAGTGCCTATTTGAAACGGCACTGTTTTGGCCTAAGATGCCCTTTCTCAATTTGGTCCTTGAAGTTTCCAAATTTTACATTCAAGCTCTTGATCTTTTAATTTCAAATCTTACCCCCCTTAAAATTAGATTATAAAGCAAATAAGTCAAAATTGGGTTATAACAAAAATCTATTTTTCTTAGAAGGATTTTGATTAGAAGAATATAAGTTAATCCTTGATACATACTCCATATGGCAAAAACAAAAGAGCTGATATACCCTCACCTCCATCACTTTTTTGGACAATGGCCTTTACTTCTCTCCCTCATCTTAAGGTTAGAAGACATTGTTTAGGGTTGGATTCATAAAGACATGTTTAAAGCATTCCTTTTATATGTTTCATCTAACTACTCTATTTATTCTTGATAAATGAAAGAGAAAAGACCGCTTGTCTTTAAAAATAGACTTTTATTTTTGAGATTGAATAAATTAATTAAAGAAAAGTGAATGATTGGGTGATGGTATATTAGTAAATTGATTGAAAAAAGGTGAATGATTTCACACATTTTTCTCTCTTCCTATCGCACGTCCCCCGCGCGGCATCATTGGTGATTTTTGTTTGTTTACTGGTTTCTTGGAGTCGCCATCTAGTATTTGATTCAGGGTTACTAGGAAACCCGGATGTATTGGCCTTTGTCAGAGATTCAAGGGTAAGGGACTGGTTGTGGTTAGGGAAGGTATTAACACCTCTAGCGCACCCTACCTAAGGTAAGCTGCTTCATGATTTAATGTGATTTAAAAAGTTAAAATATTAGCCAAATTCTTAAGGCTTTAATAAACTATTATTAAATCCCAAAATATATGCAGAAACATGTTCTTGCATTTTCACGGGAAGTACAACATGATTTTATTCATCCTTAAGATACGTGACCATGTACAAATTAAAACATTAAATTGTTTTTTTTTTGTCTTTTTGATTTTATAATTCAATAACATACATAAAAAAAAGTACAAACACGCACACATCCCTTTTTATTATTTTTTTCTCATAAACCCACATTCACATGTTACAAATCACCAAAAAATCAAAATAAAACAAACAGTGCATTAAACAATTTGAAATTTACAAAATAAACCCCTAAAAAATTCAGAACAGTGCAGGGAAGAATTCTGGAATTGCAGAAACAGTGGCGGGGCATCTTCTCCACGCGCCACCACAAGCAACGCCCGGAAACAGGTAGATCTGGCCTGCTTTCCTCTTCTCTTCCCTTTCTCGTCGATGGTGCCCTGCAAAAACAACAAAAAACGCAACAAAGCAGTTGATTTTAATTTTTTTTTCCTTGTGCAGATCCGCAAGTCTGTTTTAGTTAGTTTTTAGATCTGTTTTCTTCTACTTTACCTTTCCAGATCTGCTTCTCTCTCTGCAGATCTTTTTTATTTCCCCTTCTTCTCTGTTCCAGGTGGCTGACGGTCTGTCCAGGGGACTGCTAGCAACTGAGTTTCGGTCGTGTCTATGATGCTGCTGGTGAGGAAGGAGACGCTGCTGCCCGGGGAGCGGGCCGTCGTTGCTAGAGGAAGAAAGAAGCATATCTAGATTTGGGGCCGAGAATGGAGTTGGGAGAAAATGAGGGGGAACGATGAAGAGGCTGGGAAGTGAGGTGTTATCTAGTTCATGAGGGAAAAAAACAATTGTGGCCGGCGTGTGAGTTTAATAGGGTTCTCTAGTTTTGAAAGGGAAGATGGAGATGGGGGACTAAAGGTCTGTGTTAATGGTTGGCTATAGGTAAGAGGAGAAGGGAATGACAGATCCATGGTCAACTAAGTGGAGAAGAAGAAGTAAAATAAATGGGAGCGGCCACCTCCTGGCAGATCTAGGGTCAACTAAGTGGAGAAGAAGAAGCAAAATAAATGGGAGCGGCCGCCTCCCTCTGGCTCTTGCTCTCTTTTTTTGGCAAAGGGAGGGGGGAGACGACCTCTTTTTGGCTCTCTGTTTTAGCCCCAAAAGAGGGGAGCGACCGATTGAAGAGAAAAGTTAGATGTCGGGGGGAGGGATGCTGATTGTTTGGGAGAGATGGGTTTTTGTTTTTTTTTTCAAAAGAAGGGGGGCAGCCGTTTTAGAGAGGGTGAGGTTTAAGGTTTTTTCTTTTGTTTCCCCCATTTTCTGCCCCACCTTTTTTCCCCAAAAATTTTCTCCCCTTGTATGACGTTGACATTTTCCACTGTATTTATAAATAAAATGTTTTTAGGTTTTCAAACTAGCCCCTCAACTTTAGGCAAAGTAGTTTGGTCCCCAAAACACATTGGTCTTTCAACTCTTTTTTTTTTGTATTTTGAATTTATTTTGAAAACAAACAATATCAACGTCGACTTAACAAGGAAAATCAGTGATTGTAAAATTAACGCGTTCAAAATACCTTTGAAAAATTAAATTCTTCTGAGATGACGTTGAAAATGCTAAAACAATGCAAATATATCAAAAATGCTTTTTGGGGGGGGTTTCGTTGTTTTTTGCTATTTTTGGATTTTTTCTGAAAATTTATCAAAACATTAGGTAAAAAATTGTGTTGCAACACTCCCAACTCTATAATCTCAAGCTCTCACTCATCAAAAGGTCCATTTCAAAGCATGAGTTTTGGTTAAGAAGGTGATCAATCATAAATATGGTTAATCCCATGAATGCTGCTTACATAAATGTATATAATAGGTGAAATCCATGTAACCATAAATTTCAGGTTTTCCCTCATTCTATATAAGATGAAATTTATTTCATTAGAAATTCATAATCAAGAAGGAAAATAAAAAAAAAATTAATAACGTTGTTTATTTTTTTTTATTTTGCACAGGATCCCATACAATATAAATACATAAACAAAGAGACACAAAAGGGCCTACACACATAAAGATTAAGAGACACTCATGCAATAACCCTGGCCAACTAAAAACCTAGCAAAACTAAAGTGTAGAAAAAATAAAAAGAAGAAGGAAGAAAAATTTATTCAACCTTCTATTTCTTCTGCAGTTTGTCTAGGAAACCAAACTAAGTTCTTACTAAGATAAAAACACTGTCGCTTTTACCCAACCTCCATATAGCAATTAAGCACCATTCACGATAACAACCCCGGTCAGACCACCCATAACTGTAAATCATAACATAAACAACTTGAAAATTCAACAAAAAAACACCAACAAAAGGAGAAGAAAACAAACCAAAACTTTGTAGCCACTAATCTCCCATTATGAGCGCCAATGATATAAACTATTTGGGTAAGAAGCAGGAAGAAGGGGCAATTGACCCATTAGTTCACATGCTTTCCTAACCTACCAGTATATGCAAACAACATTCACAATCCAATATATCCTTTTACGCGTGTAGTCCACACGCCGATATTGCCTCTTTCCATTCTAGCCACTTTGGTTTAGTTCCAACCGACTCTCGCGACTCGTGAAAGGTCGATTCTGAACACCAATGTGTGGTATGTTTTTTTAAAACTATTTGTGACATGTGTTGAGTTTTGATTCGTGAAAGTTTATTTGATTATTGGTCTTTGTTTTTTTGTTTGGAGTGATTTGTGATGTGAATAATTATTTTTAGGTTAAATTATACTTGCTATGTTAATTTAGTTACATTAAATTATTTAAACGATATTTAATTGCATATGCGTGTGTGTGATTATATTGTGTTTTAATAGCAATTATATTGGTTTTTATAGATTTGGAGATGGTATGATCCTTTAAAGGGTTATATCCCCGCGATTTAAATTTTATCGTCTAAAAAGTGTGATTTGTTTTAAAAAAAACATGTAAATGAAATCTTGTTTTCATTAAGTAATCAACTTGTGGACATTATAATCTTAAAAGGATTTTGTCCTTGAGAAGATGAGTTTCATTATAAAAAATATAAAAATAGAATTATCTCATTTTCTTCAAGAAAAAAAGATGTGTAAATAAAAGTTTTATTTTTATTTGAATCAAATAATCAATTTGTGAGTGATATAATCCTTAAAAGGGCTATATTCCTAAGAACTTGAAACTTTGTGGTTTTCAAAATTAAAAATATATTAAATTTTATTTTTACCTAGGAATTGACCTAAGTATGGTAAAATTCTTAAAAAGGCTATATACTCGTGAAATTTAGACTTTACCATTTTTTCAAAATAAAAATACAAGTTGTCTAATGAAAAGAAACAACTCAAAACCCAATTTATCATTTTTTAGATCTTATACCCATATTCTAAATGTGAGGACTAGGCCTTGTTGTTAGGTTTAGATCCTAAATCACTATCTTAGACTTTATGAACATTTTACCATCAATAAGTAAACACATATTTATTAGCTTAAACAAATTCTTAGCATGTAAGCATAATATACATATATATCATTAAGAACAAACACGAAGCAACTTCCATTATATAACATGTTTTAAGATGATTTTCATCTTCTATTTAACATAATTAGCCCCTTACTTAAAAATCTATAAAAACCAGCTAGAGTTTCTAGTTACCATAAAACTAGGTGACAACTCTTTTTTTTATTTTAACCCCTTTTACATAATCAATTGGTCAAGATGTCCCCCGCGATAACCTTGATCTATAAGATAGAGTATCACTACTAGTGACTTTGAAACCTCGTCTTCCTTTTCGATGTTTGATTTTGGGAATCTCGACTCGCCTTTAAATAGGCTTCAAGTTTAAAGGAGACTAACCAATTTACAAACAATAAGGCCAATGAAGATCAAATTATTAGGGGTTTTGAGTCATGTCTTTTCTAAAACCCTATGCTTCTCATGCTTTCTTCTCCTATATATGAGACTTATTAACACACTCATTATTACCTTTATTCTTGATAGTTCTAATTAATGTACCTAATAAAGATATTTGGGCTTTGGCCCAAATAATGCTGGTTAGTTGAGTCAAGCTCGAACGACCAGACATGATGGTTGCTTACCAACCCCGGGCCTGGTCGCCCAGGCTTCGCCAATAACTACTACAATTTTCTTTTTTCTCTCCATATATTTTTCTTCTCTCTCTGCCTTTTTTTCTCACATTTATTTTTATTGGTGCCCACAATTTAATTACACAACACATAATTTTTCTATCTCACGCACACAAACTTTTTGCAAGATATGCACCATTTGCTACATTCCTACTATGCTTATTAGCCTACATAAACACCGATAAAAATAAATAAACACCGTCAGAGAGATGTGGCATGCCAATTTCTTCTTAATCGTGTAGCAGACACAGAATTTATAGCACAACATTATACCAACCGATGAGCCACCTTGGTTGGCCAATGACATGATTCCCTCATCCATGAAGATATTATAAGTCTAGGTGTATAAATACATCAAGCTACCAGACCAAGACATGAAACTTTTTTTCTGGCATACTAAGTTTATAATCCTGCAACACTCATATATACTTCCCTGCACATTCAATATATTTTTCATTGTCTATTATTTTCTCCACATATACAAGTACCAAGTTAAGTATCAAATGTGTCTTATATCCTAAAAGAGAACTTGTTTTTTAGGAACCACTCATCAGCCCGGTTCTCTAATTAAGAAATTTGATTTTTTTTTGAAGTTTTTTAAGGACTTCATCAGTGACGTTGTCTATAGGAATCAGAACAAAAAACTAGCTTATTTTCTTTCATTATTCATCAGAAACACTTTTCAAGGCTAATAAAACTCTAGAAAATGTATAAGAAAATCCAAATTCCAATTTCATAAAACATTATAATCATAACAAAGTAGTTAAGCTCATTAACAAAAACATTATTTACTTACATAATAATTTTAAAATAAAAATAAAAATAAAAAATACATGAATCTAATAATTTTTCTAGGCCTACGCTACGCCGCTGGTCGGGCAAAAATTTTAATGTTCAAATGTTGCAACGTGTTTTCCAGTGGCAAAAACAATTCTTAACCATTAATGCAAAATCTAATGTGCATGTTTAATAAAATAGATTAAGGATTATATGCGTCTATAAATACTAAAAATATAATCCTAACAATAACTAAATATTACATCTGAAGTTAATAAATAATGTAAATAAAAATATTTGATCATGTGCTGTGGAAAACCCTTTAAATTTCTTAACTTCATTATATGATATTGCTATTTTTTATAAGAAGAGCAATAATTTAAATTTCATTGAAACAAAATAATTTGTAGAAAAAGTATTATTATTTTTTTATTATCTTTAATATTACAAAAATATTTTTTTCTATGTCATTAATTTAATAAAAAAAAGCATTAAGATGTCATACACATAAAACCAGGATGATTTAAATATAAGTATAAAAAAAACCTCTCTAACTAAAACCCATTTGTCATATCATCATGCTCTTTTTTTTCTTAAAAAAACATTTCACCAAAATATTTGTTTGAATCTATCATTTTAAAACAAATGAATAAAATAAAAAGGTTGATTATGATGGGTTATATATATAAAAAGGATAGTTCGAGAATGAATTAAAAATTAAATGGAATTTAATAAAATAATATCTGAAAAAATATTCTTAATTAATCTAAAAATTTAAAAGAAATTATATATAAGTTATTTAAATTTTAAGAAAGTAAATATTAATTGTTGGAAAATTAAAGTGAAAATTCAGGTGAAGTGTACAACTCTAGTGGCCCAGTGCGTCTTGACCTTTAAAAATAATCCAAACATGTTATTTGCCAAATTGTTTTCAAGAAAAAAGGAGAGTCGAGAAAAACCCAGTTTTTCTACCTAGTAAAGTGCACAACCTTAGCTTTCGCCCACCACAAAGGTGGCCAAACAACTGGGTTATGGAATTTTTTATCCAAAAACCTAGTTTTTAACATTTTCTCATGAAAAAACTTCTCTATAACCTCAAAAACCAATTTTTTAGCTAAAAAACCCAAAACTTGGTTAAAAAACATAAAATCAAACAAAAAAATCTCTCAATCATGATCACCTTTTTCAACGACGTGAAAGTCCAAAAACACCTTAATGACACTCTTCATATTGAGATAATACTTTAACACCAAACATGACCATTTTTTTGTATGAAATCGAAACAATCGACTTCTTTCTTTTTTATTCGTTGTTTTTTAGCAACTCTCTCTCTCATTTCCTAGAGTCGGAGATTAAAATATAAATAAAATAAAGTTGTATACTAAATTATATAATTTTCAAACTAAAAGTATAGAAAAAAAGAAGAAATTAAACAAAATCTTAAAGTAAAAGGTACTTACACCAATTTTTTTTTAAAAGGCTACTATTTTACCAAGCTTTTAATTATTGTCCTATCTATTTTAACTTTATTTTAAACATCAAAACTCAATTATTTTATGTAGAACTGAGAAACAATCTAATATTGAGATTTTTTTATACTGAGATAACCAGAAAAAAGTAATACAAAATAAATTATCAAGTCAAATCACCAATCAACACAATATTAAAAGATAAAATTGAAAAAAAATAGACAGTCCGAGTAAAAAATAAGGAACAAAAAGAAAAACTTTTGGTTTAAATAAAGGGCTGCGATTTAACCTTACTTTCAATACTAATTCTCTCATTTTAAATTTTATGCAAACAATTAAATTGATTTTTTTTTGTTAATCAAGATCCTCTTAATGCAATAACTTTTTGGAGGACTGCAAAAACCTAAAACAAAGCAAACATTGAACAAATTATCAAGCCCAATAATAAATCAAAGCAATGTGGAGAAATAAAATTGTAAAATTGTTCAATAACCAAAGCAAAAAAAATAAAATATTAAAGAACAAAAAATAAGAAAACATCACTAAAATCCATAATATTTTCACTCAAACGCTGTAGTAAAACACTAAGGCTTGTTTATTTTTTAAAAATTTTAATTCTGCATAAATGTTTTGAATAATTCATCCTAATGTTATGGAAAGAAAAATTCACACGAGTAGAAAATCTTTAAAATTTCACAATTGAAGCCAAGACTAGTGATTGAAGATGAGTGCTCCTTGCTCAACATTGTTGTAAAACTTGGATTGACTCAGCGAGTCAACCAAAAATTCAAAGTTTGAAACAGTTCAAGTTGAAGAAAAAAAAATCTAAATGACTCGGTAAAAAATTCAAGTCGAATCACTAACCTGGTTGACCAAGTTTGATCCAATAAAAAAAAGACACATAACCCAATGATTTTTTTTGAGTTATTTATTATCACATGACATTGTTTAGAATCTTAAATCTAAAATCAATCTAGATTAACATGAATTAAATCTTTTAATTTATGACTTGAGCTTATTCTTTAATAACTATTTTGCTAAATATACATGAAGATATACATGAAGTCAGCCTGAGATTTTGGGTAACATACGAAAATTACCAAGTTATCTGGCTAGTTCATAAAAGGAAGAAAACCTGAGTGCCTACATAGAAAAGTGTAACAATTATCTAACACAATCAATTTACACAAAACTCCTCCATTGCCTTGACAAACACACGCACAATGATGCTCTAAAATTACCAGAAACTTTACTAACGTGCAAGGTTATTTCAGCCATTCAACCCTAAAGTTGTCCAGAAACTTGTGGTTCAGACAAAATTAGACAAGGTCCTAAGGGTTTATTAGTAAATTGAGCCAACCAAAGCCCTTATGTATCTGCAACAGCAACTCGCAATCCACCAAAAGCTACAGAGATAATTTTTTTATTCTCAACAAAATATAGTAATTTTCTTTTTCGGGTTTTCAGGTATCGCGATATTTAATTTTCCTTTGATTTCCCATAAATATTTTTTTTAAATTTTTTTTAGTTTGGTTTTATTCAATTAATTTTAAAAAACTTTTTTTTTTAATTTTCTTTCTAAATTTAGAGGTTCTATTTCTCTTGCACTGATAGATTCTTCATTGCTCTTTTTTATCACTAAAAAAGTAAAAAAAGTTTGGAACTTTATCGCTCCTGTTTTTTTTTTTTTGGGTTCTATTAGTGATTTGATTTTATATATTGAAGGCGAAGTGTTTTTTGTACTAATAAATTTATTGTTTTTATTTTCTGGGTTGCTATTTTTAGAGGCAAAGAGAGCTAAAGCAGTGTGTAAGTAAAACAATCGTTTAAGGTTCAAAAACATGTCTCAAACCAACTGGGAAGCTGATAAAATGTAAGTTCATTTTCTCTATTTATTGTTGGAAGTTCACATTTTTCTGTTCTAATGCTCTTTTCTTTCATGTTTCTGTTTCTTGATTGGTGTTTCTGGCATGTGGGTTCTTCTGGGTTTTGTTTCTTATGTTTGTTTTTGGACTAAAGTTTTGTTCTTTGAAGCTCTTTTATGTTGTTACTTGTACATAACTAGAATTTTAGGGTTTGTGTTTCCCTTACTGTTGGTTGGTTGTTGATGTTTTTTATTTTAGAATTTGAATTTCTGCTATATTTAGGGTGTAAATACCTTTTGCGTTTAACTATATTCTTCTTTTTGTGTGGATAAGCTAAGATTCTGTATAGTTTTGAGGTTTAATCACTGGGGTTGCGGGTTTATTTCCTTTTTTGGTTACTAAATTTGGGAATCTTGTATCTGTGGTCTGGATTCTGTCCTTGTTTTATACTTTTCTCCACACGATTCACTATGATGTCTGCTTTGGGTGAATAGTTTGTACTTATTACTCCGTTCGCAGCTATTAGGTTGGTGAAGCCTTTTTCTTCTTCTTTTTTTCTCGATATAAATGAAATCGAGTAATTTTTGGGATAAATAACAGGTTGGATGTGTATATCCATGATTATTTGGTAAAAAGGGACTTGAAGGCTTCTGCTCAGGCTTTTCAAGCTGAAGGAAAAGTGTCATCTGACCCTGTAGGTAAGTGTTTTTGGATTTATGATAAGGGCAAGAGAAAGCCTTTATGTTGGCTTCGGTTGTTTATTATTTATTTATTTTTAATTTCTTGCATGGTTTTGACTTTTTACCGTGGTTTTCCAGCTATCGATGCACCTGGAGGCTTTCTCTTTGAATGGTGGTCAGTGTTCTGGGATATATTCATTGCGAGGACCAATGAGAAGCACTCAGAGGTTGCTGCGTCTTACATTGAGGTTGGTTTTCAGGACTTTCTGCTGTATCTCATTCTTTACTTAAGGTTTATTTGTGTCAATGAGTGCTACAGAGAAAAGGAAAGTTGTGATTGTACAAGAGGCATTGAAGTGGCAAATCAATGACTTCCTTCTTTTGAATATCTTATTGTCGCCTGCAAAACTATTATCACAGTATCTGAGTCAAGGGTGAGGCTTCTCCTCTGCATGCAGTGAAGCATTGTTCTTGAAAATAATGTTAGACTCCTCTCCTAGATGGTATGATAAATTGTGGTGGCATCCAAATCTTCTGTGATGCCAAAAAGCCTGAATCTTAACTAGTTGTTGATTCTGTAGTTGGATGAACAACTCATTGCAAGCGTGGTGGCGTAACTTCAGCCAACTGCTGGTCCAGGGGTTGCTCTTTGGGATTTTGTAAAATATTTTTAGATATGTATGCTCATTTAAATCCTCAACTGAATCAGCCATTTGGTGCTCTTGTAACATGGGTGCTGGACTTTAAAATATTTCTTGCAAATTTCATAGAAGTTATAACTTTTGGTACTCATCGAAAAGTTTTGATATATTGAAACTTCAGACTCAGTTGATTAAAGCACGGGAACAACAGCAGCAAGGTCAACAACCACAGCAGCAACAGCAGCAGCAACAGCAGCAGCAGCAGCAGCAGCAGCAGCAGCAACAGCAAATGCAAATGCAACAGCTCATATTGCAGAGGCAGCAGCAGCAGCAGCAGCAGCAGCAACAGCAACCTCCACAGCAGCAGCAGCAGCAGC
>Ga0325405_1003965_pt1 | contig 15200 bp, 11 predicted proteins | sample PopdelMetagenome_21_FD_205663 | JGI IMG/M metagenome (GOLD analysis project Ga0325405, IMG submission 205663) | Populus deltoides microbial communities from Bellville, Georgia, United States - Xylem-Control-R2 | ecosystem: Host-associated > Plants > Phyllosphere > Stem > Wood/Secondary xylem... | reverse complement strand
TCTCTATGTGTGTATGGATGTATTCAATGTTTGAGGCAAATGGGTATGTGCCATTTTGTTTTTTTTTTTATATATCTTTTATCTGTTTATTGTACTTCATCAGTGGCATAAAATGAGGATGGACTATAAATCTCACCTTTTATATGGGATGTAATGCATGAAAATGTTGTCTATTGATTTGGCATTTGCATTTTTGGTTTTTGAGAAATAAATTAGTTCCTCATTCAGGTGAAACCCATCTTGGGCTGAAATCAACCAGTTCCTCTTGTGATTCCAAGGGGAAAATGGTTTCCAATATATTTTCTGTTGATGTCCATGATTGAACTTTTCTTTCATGTTTACCATTACACTCTAGAACATGATAGATTCATTTTTATTGAAGATGAAGCCGCCTTATTTTATTATTCATGTGTTAAAGAGTTATGCTGGGGAACGACTGTTTGAGAAAGCACCGAATCAGCATCATCTAGTTTGTTTCGAGTAATGATGAAGGATATACTATCACCATAATCATTATCATTTCTATCTGAGTTTAGATTATGATATATGCTCTTGAACTGTGGTGAGCATTTCGCTGGATGGAGGATGTTCAAATCCTGTATATGGACATACTTGTAGTACTTCTATTTAAGCTACAGAGGAACAGCCTTTTACAACTCCTTGTCTCCACAAGATAGCATCTCATCCTTTATTTTGTAAGGTTATATATTCTACAAGGACATCGACATGTATGTTGGATTTGATTCTCAGACCTTCTCAGTAGATTAGCCAACACTACTGATTAGTTTCTTTGATGGTGTCCCATGGTGAACAACTCGCAAGTGCTCGGAGATATTACTCTTGCTCTTCATCACCTTCATACTCATTTTAACTTAATACAAGTGGATCTCGACTATATCATCTGGTTACTCAGTATCCCATGTAACAAGTTATTGTTCTTGTTATTAGAAATTGATAGCTTAACAATTTCATTGTCTTCATGCTCTTTGTAAATGTTTTCTTAAATTGTCTCACCATGGTGTGCTTGTGTGAAACTGTAGAACCCCAACATGTTCTTCATAAATGGTTTCATAAATAGGTTCCTTGCAAAGAGTACACTGTCCTTTCTCTTCCCCCATAAACATGGTCATTGTACTGGCTGGAATCTTCAGTCTTTGTTCATCATCTTTGATTCACTCATGGTCATTGACAGAATAGCCACCCCTTGTAGCTGCACCCGCACCCTTTAATGGTCCTTGGGTGGTGACATCGTGATGTTTACCATCAATGGAATTAGTAGCAATTTGGCATTCAGGGGGATCAAATTATTTAATATGATCTTGACAGTTCTTTTGTGTTTGATGAAGTGTTTACTGAAGGACAAAAATTGCTTAATAATGTCTCAAACTGCGTGTCTTTGAACTGAAATCTGGGTATTTCAATCTCCATTCATCTGGCTGTTGGAGGTGGCTCCACCACATGGTTTAATCCTAACACTCCAAATTTCTGCTTGTTTTCTGTTATTGGGGTCTTGTGTTGTATCATCCTATTGTATGTTGATTGCATGATTTTGCCCTCTTCTGAATTTGCTATTAATGATAATTCTGCATTATTGAATATGCAGCTTTTGATAAACCTGATCCTTGAATTGCATATGATTTTATACAAATTGGAAACCTGATTGTTCTGGGATTAAAAGAACGTGGTGAATAGAAGCTAGTGATTTGCCGTGCTGGAAAATGTTTGCAATGCTAAACTTTTATTTATAAGAAAAGAGAAGCTTGTGGAGCCCATAAAAGTTATTTCCACCACTTCACTGTTAATTGATTTCTATTTCAAACGTCAGGTAGAGGAGAAAGAATTTAAGATTAATTGGAAACGAGTAACGACCACGAGCTTGTTTGGTTTTGCATTTGTTGGACCTGTTGGCCACTTCTGGTGAGTGTTTTCTGTCATTTTCATCTATACATTTTATTTTTGAAATTGAAAGGAAAATATTTTTTGAAAAACTTATTTTGAAAATCATGGATCCTGGAGTTAGCACTCCACTACCAGGATCAAATGATTAATGATTTTAAATTGATGGAATTGCTTGTGGTACTCTTATGCAGAGGTGTGCAAGTCATATTTCATTTGTTTCTTGTTAAACTGTTGCAGGTATGAAAGTTTAGACCGATTTATAAGGTCACGACTTTTACTGCGTCCAAATTCCTTGCGGTTTGTTGGTGCTAAAGTAGCACTTGATGGGATTATCTTTGGACCACTGGATCTGCTTGTATTTTTCTCGTACATGGGTTTTGCATCTGGAAAGAGTGTTCCTCAAATCAAGGAAGATTTGAAGAGGGACTTTGTACCAGCTCTTATTTTGGAAGGAGGTATATGGCCAATTGTTCAAGTTGGAAATTTCCGATTTGTACCAGTGAGGTATCAACTTTTGTATGTCAACTTCTTCTGCTTGTTGGATAGCTGTTTTCTATCGTGGCTTGAGCAGCAAGAGGATGCTCCTTGGAAGCAATGGTTAATATCTTTTCTGTCTGGCAAGGAGAAAAAAGATACAGGTGGATGATTTCCTGTCTCAACTTAATGTTTCATTCCAGGCCACGGTAATCATAGTGCATACACAGGTAAGAGAATGAGGTTAAAAACTGGAAAAAAACAAAATCAAAGAAGGCTGAATTGGCAACTTCTATTTTTTATGGGAGCAATTTAGAAAAGTCATAGGATTACTCTTTTGCCCTGCTTCAAAAACAATGAACTTTGTATTGATTGTTTTCTTTTTTTAAAAAAATAAAGATGTCATCAAGTCTTTTTTGGTTAGTGGTTTTGAGATTTTACTAGGTCTCGTATGATATCTTTAGAAACTGAAGTTGATAGGTTCAATTTTCGTTGCTGGAGGCTTCCCCGGTGCTGAAATCTTCAGTAAATTAACGTTTGCAACTTATGGAAAACATGACTATCCAGTTTAATTTTTTTGGTGAAATGGGTTTTCATTTCTGATCTCAACATGTTTCTGGAGTCTGAACTTTCAAAGAAAATGCCAGGTACCAAATGAAGCATTGCTCGAAAGTGTTTTTGAGGCACTCTAAATTATATCCCACGGTCCATTTTTCTTCTTATTCTGTTACTTCTAACTGTAGTTGTGGTGTTTGATTAGTGTTTATGGCAAAACCAATTGAATGTGCAATGCAACAGGACACTGTTTTGTAGAGCATTATGCAAATTGCAATGTATAACACCTTCCATGTACCACCAAACATATTGTGCAAGCACATGCATATGAATTAGCAGATATATGTGCAACTAGTTTTAGTGCGGCCTGCAAATTCTTTTATGCAACGAGTGAAAGCTGAAGCAGCACAGAGGTTGTAGACCAAAGCTTCTTACGATCTGCTGCATGGGCTGATTTTCAATTTTGATCTTCTTCATTTTCTTTTGTTTTAATGTAATTTACATAAAAAGCAATGCTGTTTCCCAGCTCATTAGCGAAATGCCAGTTGCACGCATGCTTGATGTCTCTGTTAAGACTAGTGCTGCACATTACATGAACCACCACCTTGTTCTCCCAGTAGTTCATGCCCAGGCTCGTGAAGGACATGTATAACAGTAATCAATATATACATGGCATTACTAAGCTGTATGTTTAGCAATGGAACCAGCATGACTGTCCGCTAAAAAGGACGCTCAAATTTGATAGTTAAGAATCAACAAAAAAATGGACGTTACATCAGTCATTAAAACCTAATAATTTAGCTCTAACATCATTACTTGAGCTGGTTGGGTTCATGCTCGTTGGTGGTTCCAGTGTAACAACTGATGCCATCCTGCCTACTGCCCCTTGCCATGTTGAAAATATTCATGTTCCTCGTAGTGGGAGGTACTGGAACTTGAACTTCTTGAAGAACCATGCATTATGCTGTGGAGGCCTGAATATTCCTGCTTTGAGATCATCTGCAGACTTTCTGCCTTCCAGAGCACGAACTTTCTGTTTGATTCAAAACAAATTCCTAACATTTTGGAAGCATCATGGTATGTTTGCTTCTTCTTTCAGTACCCATCAAACAGAATCGCAGCTACATTTAGTTCCATATAACAACCAAATAATGATTACATAATGACAAGCCCTCGGCGATAAGTTTTCTTTGTTTGGTTTTCGTATGGTTTCTTCAATCTTGAGGAAGGCATTTCATGCTCAAAACCACGTTATTAGTTGGCTGGAGGTGTAATTATAGTATATTGGACATGATAAAGCAAAGGAAAGTCAAGAAGAGTAGCCTGGCTCATTCTTGGTCGGATCCAGGATGAAGGGTGCACACAAGCAGCAGCACAAGCAACCATGCTAGCCATCTCACTGTTAAATTATAATTTGTGCCCAGTCATGGATCGACAAGAGCTTCAAAACTTCCATCTTCCAGAGCTTGTATGAGTAGAGGCCCAGCCTGTAACGCCCATAGAGCGGGACGGAGTTTCGACAATGTCTCAAGCATACATTAACTAAGAGGCATGTCTAGAACTTGAAAAATAGATTCAAAAGCCATGTAGTGGGAACTCACCCAGGCAACCAAGCTCTCATTCATCACTGATTCTGTAGTACTGATAGGTGGATGCCCCGTTATAAGCTCCAATTGCACAACTCCACAGGAATGGAAGTCTGACTTTTCCGTCAGTTTGCCTCTTATGCAGAGTGATGCAGGACAGCTTGCTGCAACAGAAGAAGAGATTGCCATGAACTGAATTACGGTTTGCTGCAACCGAAGAATACAAGTCCTGAAAGGAATTACTACCATGAAACAATTGCCAGCTGCACTTTCCTATTTTTAACGTAGATTCTTATTCGGGGCCCTTGTGTGCCTCTATTTATAAATACAAGCAGCCATCTACTCATGAGGATACTTTTGATTTTGAATAAGAATTTCTTTCAGAAACGTTACTCTGATACTCGTGGATTTGGGTAGTTAGTCTTACTCGTGGATTCGAGTAAACCATTCAGAAAAGAGGCGGTGGCCTTTTTTCGTTAGCCTTCCGCTACGTCACAGAGCCAGGTAGCCGAAAGCATTGTAAGCATGTGTTGAGGTTGAGGAAGAAACGCAGGTAAGCATGTGATGCCCACTGAAAATTTTCAAAGAGAGCAGAACCAATTTGGTATGACCCGCGAACCAGCAGTGCTGTCAAAAGTAACATGAATTTTTAAATGAGAAAGTTTTGCGCTATTGGATTTCAAGCTTAGTTTCAAATAACGACCTTTATATGCAACTAGATTGCTTACTTGCGATATATACGGGCTGTTTTTTTTATATATAAAAATAAAATGTTAATACGATGTAAGTATTTGTTTTTTTTAAAAAAAAGTTTTGAGATATAGGTTATTGACACAATGAAATCAATCTAAAATCAAATGAATGATAAAAAATGACGATAAAATCTAAAAGGAAAAAAATATAGGTGGATGAAATAGCAAACAAAATCAATTTTAAAAACTATCTCAAACAAAAAAAATAGTAATAAAAAAATAAATACCAAATCTGACATATAAAAAAAAATTAAAGAAAGATGAAATTGAAAAAAAATTCAATTTAATAAATCAATTCATCTAAAACAAATAGGAATCAAAATAGTATGCACCAAATATAAAGGAGAAAACAATTTAAAGTATGCTTTGAAATTTTGAAAGATTAGACGCAAAATTCAAGATAGAGAGAGAGAACAAAGAAAGAAAGAAAAAGGTCACCGGTATAAAACTCGAGGCATGTTAACCACACACACCGCAACAAAAAGGAGGGGTTGCTGAAACAATTAAAAATCGCTGCACGAGGTGATGACTGGTCACTAGACAACTTTATAAGCCCTATAAAAAAGGTGTGGGGGGTGTCCACATGCAGACACATGCAACTTTTTATTATTGTTATTAATTTTTATATTTTTTAAATTACCAAACGACTCTTAAGTGAACTCCAATATTACAAAAAAAAACCATAATAAAAAGATGAAAATGTCATTGGAAGATAACCTTTATTTGTTTTAAGGGTACATAGGTCATTTAACTGTGCAAAAAAAATTAAAAAGACAAAAAAAATGTAACATCCCTTACTTTAAGACATGTTTAGATCTTTTCATCATCAAAATACATAGAAAAACTAGGATTTATATATATACCATCGATCACCACCATAAAATCGATAGAGTTTACCCTGTTTTTAAACATACCAAGTTATCGACATCACTACAAATCCATGTAATCAATCTAAAGTCATGGTTCAACCTTCATGAACTTTTATAAAATAACAACATAATTTACATTCTATTTAACGACCCAATATTTTTCCACATTAAAAGTACTTCATCAAAATAAAAGGTGTAATTAGATCCTACAGATTAAAATAAGTTAACTACAGATATATTTTTTTTTAACCTATGGGATACAAAAATATCATATCAAATTCAAACTTAACATATAGAATTCCAAAGGTAAATTTTAAGTAACGTAAATCTAGTTTAAGCATTAGTGACAACTTAATAGTACAAAAAGAGAATTTAACTAATTTATAATTACATCATTAAAAACATAAAAAGGAAGAGGAGGAGGAGGAAGAAGAAGAAGAAGAAGAAAGAAAAAAAAAATACTAAACAAATTTAATGCTCCACATGAGACTCAGATGCACCTGAAAATTATTATAACATGCAATATAAATGGATTAAGGAATTAAATTATAAAATTCATAATTTAAATTACTCATTAATGTCATCCATTCAATTCTACTCGAAAGTTTATTATTTTTAGTTTAATAATTCTATATATTTTACTGTTACTCTTATCAATCGATCGACTGGATCATTTAGTAATCCTAAATGATTAACCGATTTGTACAGCATGTTAAATATTAGTTCAGTTTTTCATTAAAAAATCAATTTCTTACTCATCCATTTCCTACCTGTCCTAACACAATTTAACCCAAATTCCATAACAATTTACCAATTCAATTTTTTTTCTATTTCTGAGTCTAGGCCAAAATCTCATTTCAAAGAGGGAAAACATGATTTCCTTCAAGTTTTCCACAATTCTCATATTACCCATTTGTTTTTCATATCGAAGAACATAATTTTAAAAAACAAAACACTATTTCAAGTAATCTAACTTATAAAACTCAATATTTCATATTCTACATATTATTAGCTAAGCTTCAATTTGTGCTAAAACCAAAACCAATCATGATTAAAGTGATTCAAATAGAAATTACAAAGGATATCAAGCTTTTTTCATCTTCTCTTCTTTCTCCCTTTAACTCCTAAAATTCTTGCTTTTAAGTTCTAAACTCAAGGAAAATCTTTAGATTTCTAGTTTAGATCCTCTTTACCCCTTTTTAGTCTTTTAATCTAGCTTAAAATAATGTTTTTCTCTCATGATTTGATGAAATAAATGAAGAAAAAAACCCCTAGCCTTTCTACCTTGTTGAATCGCCAGCCATAGCTTTAAAGAGAGTCATTTATGTGATCTCAATTTAAGTTATTTACAATGACGTCTTTATATTTAGCTCATGTGTTTTATTTCTTATTTAATTGGTTACTCCATCTTGACCCACATTTAAAATACTGTAATTAAAAGTTTATTTCATAAGAATTTATTTTTAATTATTTATTTTTCTTTCGATCTAAATGTTATGTTGACTCATTTCATCATTGGGTTTGGTTTCTAATTTTTTTATTAACATCGTAAATTTTCAAATCAGGGTTTTGCAAAAGATCATCCAAGCAAATTCAATCTTTTTTTTCTTTTAAAGGTAATTGAGTAATTTCACTGTACAAAAAATTATAATAACACCAATGTATCCAATTGTTTTTGGCAATGATAAATAGCTCATATGAAAAAGACAATATAACTCCCATAAGATATCAAAATATTGTTCTAATCCCCAATTTGTTATGTCTTGGGTCATAATGTTTTACTGAGCTCTTTTAGATTTTTGTGTAACTCTCATTAAAGATCATAGAATTATCATATATAAAAATAAATAATTAAATTAAGAGCTTTTCATGACGTGAGATCTAATATTTTAATTTATATTTATCTCTCAATGTTATGATTTAGTTTTGGGTTAGCGTTGATAGCCTTTTCCTTTTAATTTATTAACACATATAATTTTTAATTAATTTTATTAAATATACTAGATATCTAACTCATGCTTCTCCCGGATTGGATAATTTGTTTGCCACATAAAAAAATCTGCAAGCTTAATTTTCCATCATGTCTTTTGACATTAAAAAATTCCTAATTGTCAATAAAATAATCTTATGGATGCCCTAAACTAAAAAAAAAATTAATAAATAAATATCGATCAAGATATTTAATTTTGTAACATTGGTCATAGACACAATTATATTTAATAAACTTGTTTATTATAATCAAATTTCTATTTAATCAAATAATAATAGAAATAGATACACACTTAAAACTTAAAAACAATTGAATAAAATCAAAGAAAAAAAATATTATGTAAGATTGCACATATTATGAGTAAAGTGAAATCAATTATATAAATATTAAGATTTAAAGTATAACTAAAAAAATAGATTTTTTTTATTATAAATGTTATATATATATATATATATATATATATATATATTAAGATGGAAGTCTTATAAAAATAATTATCTATAAATTTTTGTTATCAAATATTAAACTAATCAAATCTAGTTTATATAAATAAATAAAGGAATAATGAAAAAATCCATCATGTAGTTAGATATAAATTTTACTTTTCTTTTATATTTTTATAAATTACATTTAAAATTCTGGATTAAACCAAAAATTTAAACAAAATATATTATTAAGGATATAAACTGTTATTGAATATATAAATTATATAATAAAAAATATAATTTGTAAAAATATAAAAAAATAAAATAAATTAATCAAGTAAATCTAATAAATTACATTAATTTCAATTTAAGATCTGAAATTAATTTTTTAATTTAATCGGTCAAAATATTCAGGTAAATTCAAATAATCTAAGAATTATTTGGCTAAGCCTAGCTAAACTATCCGCACATCTTCTCTTCCCTAGTCAGATTTCCCTTCCGGCGGCACCCTCCTTCGTCAAAACCACATTAGACATAGTAGCTAATGCTTCCACCCTTTTAAAAACTCCAAGGCAACCCAAAGAAATGGCTCTTTCTCGGCTTCCAAAACTTCACTTCTCTATATTCACTCACCCGCTTCCATCTCCATACACCCATATCAACCTTCCTCTCATAACCAAACTTAAACTCTCAACCCTTTCCAGGCTCAAATCCACAGTCACCACAACAGAACCCATTCCCTTCACAGAAGCCCACAATTTGTTAGCACTCCAAGAACAAACCCAAACCCAAACCCAATTTTCACTTGACAAACTCTTTATCCCACCAGACACTGAGGTTTCAGTCAATGAGAATAGTAGTGGTTTAAGTGCTAGGGTTTTAAAAGGGTCTAATATTGTGTTGAGTAAGTATGCAAGGGATGCACAGATTGTTCAAGCTGAGTTTATTAAAAGTAGTGTTAGAACTGAAGATTGTCCTTCTGATGGTTTGCCTGAGTTTGCTCTTGTTGGAAGGTCTAATGTTGGCAAATCTTCTCTTCTTAATTCTATTGTTAGAAGAAAGAAACTTGCGCTTACCTCAAAAAAACCTGGTTAGTTGATAATAATGTCGTGTTTTTTTATTATTATTATTCATGTCTGTTTTTGTGTTATGTGATGGATATTGCAGCAAGAAATTATGGGTTTTTGTAGCTTAGAACTGAATATTATTTGTGTTTTTTGTTTTGGTTTTTGTTCTTGGTGAAGGGAAGACGCAGTGCATCAATCATTTTAAGGTCAATGATAGCTGGTACTTGGTGGATTTGCCTGGATATGGGTATGGTTTCAATGCTTTGGTTCGTTTTAATCACGTACGAATTTTGTATAGGTGCAATATCGAATGCTGTTTTCAGGTTTGGAATCTATTTTCTGGGGAGTAAACTGAGTTTAGTTGATAATAAACTTAACTATTTGCTGATTGGTGCTTAGAAGTGCCTATTTCACTTTCTCAAGCATCATAACTAATTTTATCCACTTCTTTCTGTTTAAATGAATATGTTCTTCCGTTGTTGATTTATCTAGTTTGTCCATTTCATTAAATTTGCACTGTTTTGCGATTTGTTTCTGCTCTGAACAGGTATGCATCTGCGCCGCAGGAACTTCGAACAGATTGGAATAAGTTTACCAAAGACTATTTTCTCAATCGCTCAACCTTGGTCTCAGTATTCCTTCTTATTGATGCTAGTATTCCTGCGAAGAAAATTGATCTTGAATATGCCAGTTGGCTGGGTCAGAATCAGGTGAAATCTTCTTTCTTGTTAGATGAGATAAAGGGAATATATCAATTGATGACCTGCCGCTGTTAGCTTCTTGAGAATTTTTTTGCTGACGATGCATGTGCAATTTTTTCCCCTTTCCCTAGCTGTTTTTGGTTAGGATGTTCCAGACTTACTTTGCATGAGCAAACACTTTCCAGTGGCTTCAATTGCATTTTCCCCCCCGTGTTGATATAAATAGACCTTGGGGTTTCGAGTCTTATATAAATATCCATTAGAGATCAGAAACTTGCTAAAAGTTATTTGTAGACAGAAGCCTCTCCATTGGAGATAGCACTTGCTATCTATATCCAAGTCATGGTTGGAGGAAGGGGAGGATGTCTAAAAGTTAATTTATTGCCTTTCAGGTTCCCATGACATTAATTTTCACCAAATGCGACAAGAGGAAGAAGAAAAAAAACGGAGGGAAAAGGCCCGAAGAAAATGTGAATGAATTTCAGGAGCTGATACGTGACTTCTTTGAGACAGCACCTCCTTGGATCATGACCAGTGGTGTTACCAATCAAGGTCGTGATGAGATGCTACTGCACATGGCTCAGTTGCGAAACTACTGGCTCAAACACTGAGATAAAAGAATGCAGAATCAAAAGCTTTTCCCTTGTCCCCTGGTGAGTTTCCATTCACATCATAGACAGACCATTCTAGTAACATTGCCATTGCTGATCCTGGCAGGATTTGCAGCTAAATTCCAAATATGTCGAATGGATTACAAGTTTTATACATTTTGTTGAATTCCATGCATTTGATACCCCATAGGTGGGACGGAGACCCTAACCGACTTGAGTTGGCTGTTGTCACTAACAGTTCCACTGTGCTAAATTGGTTAGCGATCGTGCTCCGGCAAGTTCCACTGTGCTAACCAATTCAAACAAAGAGTGAAACAACATATAGATGGGAAGAGCCGGACAGGCAAATACATGGAAAATTGAGTGGTTGTTTACATGGAAGGCTGAACGGTGTCACCTTACAATATATATCGTACCCTTGCTACATTGATACGAGGGCTGTGCTGGAGTGGTTCCAAGTTCTGCTTGCTACGAAAGTAGAGAACCTATTACTTGATTATAATGCCTCAGATTTACTCTGCTACTGGTTTAACTGAGGACTCAATGAGTTTTGATGTTTAAGTTGATTAATTAATTAAGAGGGTGTTTGTTTGCCCGGAAAATAGTTTCCTGGAAATCACTTTCCAAACTTTCTTGTGTTTGTTTGCTATTAGGAAAGTTGGTCAATGAAAAACACTTTCCAGTCAAAGAAAAAATTGGTTTAATTTTCAGGAAAGTGTTTTTCTTTTATTTTGGACGAAAAACACTTTTTAGAAGTTGTGAAAAATTTAAAAATATCATATTATTTGCTGATTATATCAAATTTGGTCCTCAAACTTTAGATTGATATATATTTTGTTTGAATTTTTTTCTTCAATTTCATCATCTTTCAATTTTTTTATTTGTTAGATTTGATCTCTATTATTTTGATTATTATTTATTTTATGTGATATAATTTATGAAATTAGATTTTTTTTCAATTTCATTTTCATTTAACTTTTCAATTTGTAAGATTTGTTCCTTGTTATTTTAATAAACTGAAAAAAAATATTAATAAGTTATTTTTCAACTTATTTTTTAAAATATAACCAAACACTGAAAAATATTTTTTAACTTATTTTCCATGACACAACTAAATATCAGAAAATAATTTATTTTTTAGGAATATACTTTCCAAGAAATTCACTTTTCGAAAGGAAACTATTTTTTACCAAATAAACAAGATTTAAGATTTATTCCTTGTTATTTTAATAAACTTGAAAGAACATATTAATAAGTTATTTTTCAGCTTATTTTTCATGACATAACTAAACACCGAAAGTGTTTTCCAACTGATTTTTCATACACTATCAAACATTGAAAAATAATTTAAGAAATTATTTTTTAAAAAAACTAATTTTCAAAAAAAAAATTATTTTCCAGCTTCCAGCAAACAAATATAGCTTAACACTGTTGCTGAAATGCTTGCAAAGCATCAAATTTGGCTTGTAGAATGCTCTGAATAGATACGATACTATGATGTATCGAAATTTCTTTGGGTTTCTATGGCGGATTTGAGGGTTCTTGCAAAAATATTGACAAATCATTATTTAAGTCAGAAACGGATAAGATAAACGGGATCTGCGGTTTTCTGACTTTTAATGAAATTTTCTACAATTTTTTTTATTTTTTTATTAATATTAAAAATAAATTTTTAAAAATAAAAAAAATATTATTTTAATAAATTTTCAAAGATGCAGAATTGATTTCCCATGTTCATATAGCCACACGGATTGTTACACCAAAAGTTGCCAGTTGATTGATTATAAACGCTATCCAACTTAAATCAATAACACCACCACCTTATGGCAGGGATAAAATCAGAAAGCAGGCGAAGATCTATCAGATTCACTGAAAACTGTTTTTTTTTCTCTTGTTTTCTGAACATAGCCAATCTCTGCTTAACGGGCCTCCACTATAAAACAGAAATCATGCAATGGAAGCGGAGCTGTGAGACAATGCACACATAGAAGTGACTCCAAACTCCTGACCACAGCAGACGCAGTCAGGCTTACATTGCTCAACTGATATGATAAACTGAAAGCGGACTGATGCCTGACCTTGAATAGAGCATCGCTCAACAAATGCATAATCTTTAACCATCACGCATTCCATAACAATAAAATTTATCAATATCAGAACGTAAAAATAAGGCCAGCTAGTTCCAGCTCTGCCATATTACCATACATCTCAATCAAAGACCCGTTAAGCTAAGATACCATGATGCTTAAGAAGCCTGCACTGTGTCAATCACCGTGCATCATCTTAGAAACACCCACCCCCATTCCCCATGTAAATGCATGTTCAAGGAACAACCTAATTGCAACCATTTTTATTGGATGGCACGACGCGTAAGAAAGTTGGATATTGGATGCTCGCGGCACACACAATAAGAGGTGATCACCATTCATTACCATAACAGAAGGATAAACATTTGTAACTCTCCATTGTTGAAAACAATTCAGTGTCTAACAAGTAACAACAATTCAAAACTTCATGTTTGCAAATTCAAAAACATTGAAATAAAACACACTTTCATCGCCCTTCTAACACTTACGATGAAGCTGCAGCAGCTCCCTTGTTCCTTGGAGCTGCTTGAGTACCTAAACAAACCAAAAAATTAACAGAACATCAAAACCAATACAAGAAGATAAATTTACGTTCACATCACATGAACAATCAACAAATTTCAACAACAAACTGAGTTTTAATTTTACCTTCTCTAAAGTTAGTCTTGAACCTGCGTGGCAGGTGACGGAGGTACTTCATTCGGCCAGTTCCAGTGGTCTTTCTGCGAATAGCCTTCTCACTCCAGTTATCTAAGAAACAGGTACCAAATGATTTCGTCAAAAATTTTACAAACACAACATGCAAAAACAAATTCACACAAAAATATACCCTGGGAGCAAAATAACAAATGATTTCCTGGCATGGAAACAGAGCTACAATTCTCATTATTAACCTCAGATTGAATAAAAAAACGTCTTAAGCTGGTTAAAGTCAATCAAAATACAAATCCGAAAAATATTAAAAAGATTCAAGTAAAGGAACAAGAAAATAACAAAACAAATTAAGAAGCAATGAAGAAACCACAAATCTTGCTTTAAGTAATAAAAAGTAAGAACGTCTATGAAGCAACTCTCGATCCATTAGAAAGGGTGCAACTTACATTTTCTGACACGGGCAGCAGGAAAAGCACAAGCACTGCAACGGCTTTTCTGGAGATGAAAGCTGCGGCGGCCGCATCGCACACAGAGAGTGTGAGTCTTGTTTCTTCTCTTACCAAAACTCCCTGTTCCTTTCCCCTACGAAACAAACAAACAAACATGTCGGTAACACACCATCAATCAACAAAGCAATTGTTGTTACATGGAAGGGAAGAAGAGTACCATTTCTTCTTCTTCTTCGGCTGCAAAAACCCTATCACTGGGGAGGAAAGTTTAAGCTGACGGCAGAGGAAGGAATTTATATAGTGAAGATTTAGGGTTTTCTTAAGAAGACTTTTCTGGGCCGGTTTTGAAGTAATATGGGCCTCCGTTCGGATTTCATCTAAGAGTTGGGCTTATTCTGTTATCTTCAGTCACAATTGGTTTAATCTTCTTTTTTTCTTTTTCTTTTTCTTTTTTCTATATCTGTTTTCCCCCCCCCCCCTTACAATTACAATTGGCTTAATGCGCTTTTGTTCTTGTTATTATCCTGGGCGGATTATTTTCGGTTCAATTTGATTTTTATTAAAAATAATTAAATTGATTTAAAGAAAAAAAACCAAAATTGATTTAAATTGACCGGTTTTGGTTTGGTTTGTTTTTTAGAATAAAAACCGGTTCAAATCGGTTTGTCTCGGTTTTGGCTAGGTTTTTTTAATTTGGCTGGTTTTTTTTGGTTTTTTCTGGTTTGGTTTGGTTTTTCCAGTTTCAGGCTTATAAAACCGAACTGAACCAAACCGGTTGGTTTTTTTAAAATTTTAATCAGTTTTTTTTTCACGGTTTGGTTTTTTTCAGTTATTTTTTTTCTAATTTTCTCGGTTTAATCTATTTTTTAGTTTTTTTACTTACTCCTATTATTATCTAGTGATTTTAAAGGAAAAAAAGCTCCAGATATTGATACCTTTTATTACATTTACTCTTTTTTTTTCTTATGGTACACAATCAATATGTTTTATATTTAGAATACTTTATAAAATTTAAATTAGTCAGGTGGATTTAAGATTTGGTTAAATCTATTTTAGATGAATTAAAAAAAAAGGGAAATGA
>Ga0325405_1003960_pt1 | contig 15208 bp, 13 predicted proteins | sample PopdelMetagenome_21_FD_205663 | JGI IMG/M metagenome (GOLD analysis project Ga0325405, IMG submission 205663) | Populus deltoides microbial communities from Bellville, Georgia, United States - Xylem-Control-R2 | ecosystem: Host-associated > Plants > Phyllosphere > Stem > Wood/Secondary xylem... | reverse complement strand
AGTGAGTTTGCTGGTGACTGTGCGACGTCATTATACGGAGATCCCTGTTTGAATCCCTCGATTATTTTATCGGTAAATCTATCTGAAAAAAATCCATGTCATCACACCGTTGGCGATACGGTCGGTATCGCTGATGGAATTAGTTCGTCGGTATATACCGACAGAATCAGAGATGAAATTATTTCCGTTGGTAAAAATTACAACGTAAAAGGTCCGTCGGTAATTCCGTTGGTTTTCGCTGATTTTTTAGTAAAGTGTTTTAGTCAAAAGACTAGTGAGGAGATCATTGCCCAGAACCAGAGGTTGTTTGTTTTGCTGCCAGTTGCTTTACTTCCACTCAGTTGGAGCAGAGGAATGAAAGCCATGAAAATCAGACTTGTGTTGGTGGCTATGACGGTTGCTGTTGTGATGCTAATTGCCACGAGAATGATCTTTGTTACGGCTGAAGTTAGGGCTATGCTAATACTAGGCAAGATGAGCAGGGGGTAGTAGAGATGGCGTGGCAGCACATACAAGTTTACATCCATGGATTAAAGGGAGGTCTTGTGTAGAAACTCATAGGTAAGGAGATGGCTATGAAGGTCGGCATATGAAAACAGTTCTACCTTGGTCGCGAGGTTGGTTACCAAGTCTTTGAACTCATCATAGAGGCCACGAAACACATAGAGGTTGAAGTCTTCAAGAGAGATAGGTCGACCAACAACAACCAATTCATCAAATAATGATTTATCTTGCCGCATGTACATAGTAACCGAAGCATCACCTTGCTGAAGGTCTTGAAAAGACTCATAGAGTTGCATAGTGTGAGAATTAGACGGAGAGGCGAGAGCTTTCTCAAGAGTGCACCAAACAAAATGTGAGGTTTGACTATCTACCATAAGGTGCAGTACATCCATGGAAAGAGAGGAGAGTAACGCGCTCAAAATAAGTTGATCTTATTGCTTCAAACAAAGAAAAGAACGGTTGATTGCCGAAGAAGAATCAGTAGAATTGTCAAAAACATGAGAGAGAGGACACGACATAGAACCATCAATAAAGTGAAAGACACCCTAACCAAGAAGATATGACTTCATCTGTATTTGTCAATAAAGATAATTGGTGTTTGTAAGCTTCAACGAAATATCTTGCTCAGTGTTAGACAAAACAACTATAGCTAGAGTTGATGTCCCCATAATATAGAGAGGAACAACAGAAACATGAGAAGAAGAACTATTGTTTTGCTTTGTAAGAGAAGGAGGTTGCTGCTGTGGGAAGGCACCATCAACAATAGCTTATGAGTGGCCGACCGACCGGTTGTAGTGTCGGTTTGGTGGAGGGAGAAGTCGGCAGCAACAAAGTCCATTAAAGAGAGGAAGAAATGAGTTTTGATGTATTAAGGCTTTGATACCAAGTTGAGAAGAAATAGGAGGCTTAACCTATTAGTTAATCAACCTTTCCTATTTATATATGTAGGGTAATATATAGTAGTAAAGGTAGAGATTACAACACTAAAGTAGTCCTATAGTATTTCCTTTATATATACATTCCATAGTATTTATCAATCAAATTTCTTAGAAAGAAAGATTTTACCTAGATTTGGTTCTAATATTCTTCCTTTTTTTTTTATTGGAACCTCTTACTCTTTTTTATAAGGATTAAATCTCTCTATTTTCCTTTTTGTTTTGTAAGAATCCCCCATCACAATGTCATGAGTCCATACGCCTTATGGCATTTTTATGCTAGAATAACCTTTTCATTTCTTAAATGATGTAATTAAGGAAATAAGAAAATGAAATATAAATACATTAAAAATTAATTTATTTTAATTAATTAGATTCATTTAGTCATTTTTTATTAATTAATTCACTTTTTTAATAATTTAATTTTCACATTAAACAAAAGAATTTTAAGAGTTATTGTGGATCCTACAGACATTTAACTTGATATTCTAATAAAAAAATGATATTTAAACAGAGGTATATATTTAAAATAAATTTGGTTAAATTTGAAATGTATATATATATATATATAAAGAAAATAACCTAATAATTTCTTGTACTAAGATTAAACTAACACAAGACTCCTTGTGAGAGGCGTCTATTGGCTATAAATTAAAAAAAAAAAACCGTGTTTGATGAGACGTGTTCGTGTGAGGTTTGACAGTCAATAAAAGAAGGTGATGGTCTTTCTCAGACATTTAAAATAGAACAAAACTAGTCACCAACCGAGCCCGCACTACACTGCAGGTAGGATTCCCAGTTAATTTCAAATAAATCAGTGTATTGTTTAAGATTGACAATCAGTGTAATGTCACAGCTGCTCAGGGCATAAATGTTAATCAATGTAACATCATAGTTTCTAGGGACATGGATGTTAATTGACGACAACTATAAAGTGAGGAAGAGTGGAAAAGTTATAAGCAAGGATTGATCAAAGCGATTCCATATCTATACATTGGTAAATAAAAGATGCAAAATCGTTGCTAGCCACATGAACCTGTTCATTAGTGTAAAAAACAAAATCATTGTATCACTTATTGGAAGAATCGAATCCATATAAACTTGCTAAAACTAAAAAAATTGTACCATTCAAGTATCGTTGAAAACCTGGAAAAAGATTGCAGAAAGTAGGCGAATTAATAAGGAATGAACTCATAAAAGCTCTAGCCGAAGTAGAAGAGTTGGAATAAAAGAAGGAAAGACTCTAGAAGCAGTGTCAACTTCAGGAAACGATAATAGCATAGCGTGACAATCACCTGGAAATGTTCGTCAACCATGTTCGTGAGCTCACTTCTGTGAGGTAGGATCTGATTACGAACAAAATGTTGTTAGAAAGGAAGGCTTCTCAGATGATGTGTTATCACGTCCTAGATGAGGATGCTCAGATTTAGGTGACCATAATGAAAGTAGCAGCTCAACGTTTGACGGAGGATCAAACTATGCCGAGGAACATGCCTTTGAGGTTTTTTTTTTGGAAAATTCGAGATTGCATCAACAAGATGGCATAGCATTCTTGCTGGAAAGCATTGGAAGGGTAAAATAGTTTTGTTTGAGAATTTTTCTTCATAAAAAAAATTGTATCAAATGAACTTATTAAATAAACTATTCCTTGAGAAATGGAAAGGCGTCTTGCCAATATTTGCAATGATTAAGTTTAATATGTGATGTTAATTCAAACTCTTACAAGTGACAATCTTTTCCCTCGAATTGGCTAAATTCCCTGTGGGTTTGGAGTCATGAGTGAGAAGTTTTCAAGAAAAGTTGATCCGGCCCGTCCTCATATTTCTAAAACAAAATATGAGTGAAAATGGCAATTTTGCATCCATTTTATTCATTCCTTTTGTATGCACTTTAGGATTCGCAAAAATATTGTTTTTCCGGCTAAGATCCAATTCCACCTTAAAGTTTACAAAACAAGGCATAGAGCGAGGAGTATGGAACATGAGGAGAGAGCACAGTCAAATATAAATTATTAGAAAGAAATTTATAAACTTAAAAAAGAGGTCGCAAAATTTAGTAGCTTGCTCGGGCGAGCATTACAAATACTCCCAAAGGGAGAAGGGACATTCAAGCAAGCCCAGGATCATACAGAAGCACAGCCCATTCCCAACACATAATTGGTACCCCAAGCACATATAAGGCCCTTTATCCTCACCCAAAAAAATATAAGGGTAAATGGTGTTTCCCTAGAATCCCAATATGCCACACATTTTCCATTTATTGGGCAACAAACACCACGAGCCCAGGTCACCTCAACAATAGGCTTGATAGGTGAAGATACACAATAAACCAAGATGAGGGAAGGCTTACAGCCATTAAAGGGGAAAACCATTATGATCTAGTGAATGCAGTAAAGATATGTTTAGTACTTGACGTGGTTATCTCTAAAAGATTCAAACTACTTGAGTTTAATATGTATAGTGGCACGCAATATTCAATGACTCATTTTTGAGTGTATGGTAATAATATGATAAAAGCCGTGCATGATAAGGAATTGTTAATACATCTTTTTACGAGTTTAAAAAGGTATCCTATTGAATTGGTACATGGGGTTGAGTTTAAAAAAATGAAGAGACTTAATGGATGTCTTTATTAAATAATATAAATTTAACATGGATGTTTTATCATATCATTCGAGTTTACAGAATATGAAGAAGGGTCCCAAAAAGATGATTCGAGAATATGCCTAAAGATGATAAGACTTGATAGCCTAAATTAATCCCTTGCTGATTGAAAAGGAAATGATTTTCATTTTTCATTTAGAACACTTATTTTGAGTATTTGGTTAGTAGTTTAGCTTAGCATTTCACAAATATTGTTACAGTGGCTGAGAGGATAAAACAAGCCATAAAAATAGGTCAGATACCATGTACTTAAGAGGCGGGACAAAAAAGAGTAGGTTATGCAGGTAAAAAGATGGATAATAAAATTTAGAAACTAATTATTCCCAGCCTATCTGAGGCAATGTAATAATAAATAAAAAGTTAAACTAGCAAGAGAATTCTAGTGGCACCAGTTTTTAAATGTTCACTTCCATGTCTATTAATTCCTCGTTGGTTGCTAGTCTATACCATTCCTAATAACTAGCTCAATACCAATACTTGGACAAAAACCCTTGAAGAACCGAGGAACCTTGACCACCTTTCCTTTACCCATGAGAAAAATGATTAAGAAATTAACTTGTTAGCATTGGATAAATTGCTCTAACCCCGTATAGATTGCTTCAACCACAATCACCTAAATGGTATAGGTTAGACAAAACCTATGAATATCATATTGGTGTTGCAGGATATAACGTTAGTTAAAACAAGGTTTACGATTAATTGAGGAGGCTTACCCAATGCAATAGCCATCCCTTATATTTATATGATTAGAGCAACATACAATAGTTATTGGTAGCCCAATGCACATTATAACTCTATACAAGGAAAATACAATAATTCCTAAATTACAACACATTCCATAATACACCCCCTCAAGCTGAAGGTGAGTTGTCCACATGAAGCTGACCGTAAATAAACAAAGGCAGTGTGAGGAAGCGACTTAGTAAGAACATTACCTATTTGGTCTTTGAAGGATATTAAGTGAATCTGTATCTTCTTTTTAGCTACTCTATCAAGAACAAAGTGATAATTAACCTCAACATATTTTGTACGTGCATGAAACACTGGATTATCAGATAAATAAGTAACACCCAGATTACCGCACCAAATGATGGTAACAGAATTAAGAAAGAAACATAAATCTAAAAGCAGATAACAAAGCCAAAGAACCTTAGCAGTACCATCAGCTAAGGCCTTATATTCTGCTTCAGTGGAGGAGCGAGCAATAGTGCGTTACTTACCAGATTTCCATGAGATAGGAGTGGTGCCATGAAAGACAATGTAGCCACAGTAGATTTCCGATCATCAATACTCCCCGCCCAGTCAGTATTAGTATAACCATGCAGTGATAAAAAGGAGCCTCAAGTAAGGTGATGGCCAAAATAAGACATACCTTTCAAGTACTGTAAGATACGTTTGACAACAGCCCAATGGCTTTCAGTACGAGCATATATAAACTGATAGATTTTGTTGACAAGATAGCAGATGTCTGGTCTAGTAAATGTGAGATACTAAAGGGCACCTACAATTTGACGATAATGATAAATCACTAGGTTAGAGGCCGAGCTTTGAAGTAGAAGCCGATGTATCAACAAGCTTGCATGATGACATATCAGCCCGACTAAGAATATCAAGACCATATTTGTGTTGACTATGTAGGAGCCCCATGCTAGTGGGAATGACCTCAATTCCTAAAAAATAATGAGCATTACCCAGATCTCGGAGTTTAAATTCTGAACTTAGCAGACTAATAAGATGTTGAATCAGAGTAGAATTGTTACTAGTGAGCAGAATGTCATCTACATTGACAAGCAGATAACAAATATCATGATTCACAATCAAAATAAAAAGGAGGTATCAACCTTGGAGGCGTGAAAGCTAAACGATAAAAAAAGTCACTCAGTCGTATGTAACAAGCTCGTAGAGCTTGTTTTAAACCATAGAGGTACTTATGAAGGCAACAAACATGAGTGGGCAGAGCAGGGTCAATAAAACTCGTGGGTTGTTGCATATAAACAACCTCTTAAAGGGAACCATTGAGAAAGACATTATGTACATCAAGCTGACGAATCTGTCAATGGTTAGATATGACAATGACAAGGACGAGCCGAACAGTAATCAGTTTAACTACAGGACTGAAGGTTTCTGAGTAGTCGATACCTTCTTGTTGAGTGAATCCTCGTGCAACCTAGCGCGCTTTGTAGCGATCAATAACACCATCGGCCTGACACTTGATTTTGTAAACCCAACGACAACCAACAACATTCATGGAATAATCAAATGTAACTAAGGATCAAGTGTTATTAGCATGCAAGTTTGCAATTTCAGATCTCATAGCAGACTGCCAACACAAAAACCGGTTAGCATCTTTGAAATTCAAAGGTTCGTGATCAGAGGAACATGTTACCCGTAAGTGTGGCTGTAGCAGAGAGGCAGAAACAGAGCTTGGGTTGGCAAAGAAACAGAGCTCAGGTTGGCAAACCTGTGCTGTCAGGGACGCAACACCATATCATGCTGGCGAGAAACCATTAGCGCAGTAGACCTGACTGAGGTGGGCTGCTGTGGGAGGGAGTTGCTGGAGAGATCAACACATAGATCTAAGGCTGAGGGTGATTAAGTAGGAAACTGTGAGGAAGATGGGAGACCAGATGGTGAGCTAAAAGGCTCAACAGAGAGTGTTGCAGACCTAATGGTTGTGATGTCTGGAGCTGCAGAACCTGAACCTATAAAATGATCAATAGACATATTTGCAATTGGTGGTAAGGGGACCTGTTTAAACAAGGCTGATGGTGTTTTGGTTGGTGGGTATTGTGATTGGAAGTGTGTTAAAGCATGAAGACAGGAGGGAGAGGTCGATTGTGGGTTAGGGACAAGTATGGCAGAAACATGTGCAGTTTTAAGGAAAGGAAACGAATGTTCATGAAAACAAACATGATGAGAGATGTAGACATGATCAGAAGACAAGTCTAGATAGCGATAGCCTATATGACATGAGCTACACCCTAGAAACACACATGGAGTAGAACGAAAATCTAACTTGTGAGCATTATATAGAGGAAGAAAGGGGAAACAAAGACATCCGAAAGTGCACAAGAAACTATAATAAAATGTTTGATGAAATAGAAATTCAAACAGAAATTGGTTGCATAAGACCGGTGTGGGCATACGATTAATAAAATAAATTAAGGTTTCAAACGTATAATGTAAGACAAATTTCAACGATATGACAGTGATGACGCTCAACAGTACCATTTTATTCATGCGTGTGTGGACATATAATACGATGATGAATACCAACAATTTTGATGAAGGAATTTAATTTACAATATTCACCACCCTATTTAGTTTGAACCGATTTAATTTTGTAAGAGAATTGCCGTTCCACCAAGACATGAAATTGGTGAAACTATTAAACACATCAAATTTTACACTGAGAGGATAAAACTAAATAAATTTTATGTGCGCATCCACAAAGATCACAAAATATCAAAAACCATCAGAAGATAAAATAAGGGTAGGGCCTCAAACATCACTAAAAATTAGTTCAAGTGGAGCAGATGTTTTGTGACCCGTAGATCGTAATGACAGACGCGATGATTTTCCTAAGGGACATGCTGGATACTAAAAATTTAAAGGATGAGACGTACAAGTGACCTTTTATTTGACGCTAAAAGACTCAGAACCCAGGAGCTTGGGTGACCGAGTCAATAATGTCAAACATCAGCAGAAGTGGATAAGCTAGCAAACAGAAAAACTTGTGGAAGAAATATAGCATAAGACTTTGAAAGGACATAAAAGCCATCTTTACTCTGACCAGAAAGTAGAATTGCCTTGGTTATAAGATCTTTAACATAGAAAACAGAAGAGTGAAATTCAAAAAAGATAGTTTTCACGGCAGAATTATTGAACAGGTAAGAGTCGTTCTTAATTTGCAGCACTTGCAATATATTAGACAAAGTAAAGACTCATTTAGGGGTACGTAAGATATTATAGGTTGTTGTATTAGATATGACAAGTCCCTTAGCAACACCAACGTGTAATTGATCATTACCAAGATAGGGTTCTGCATATGTCATACCGGTAATATCTGGAGTAACATGCTAAGTTACGCTGATATTGGGAAACCAAGTGACATAATTTGTAGTTGTTGAAGCGTCACTGAATGAGAGATTAGCTGATGCTTGATTTCCATGGTGCACAAGTTGTGAGCACTGTTGTGTACAATGTGCAAACATGTTGTAGAACTGACACTTCAGTTGGCGCCCCTACTGACTGGCAGTGGATCTGTTTTGATGCCATTCTGGGCGGTGTTACTCCTAGTTATGCTCGTTGTTTCCTCCTCTGAAGTTGTTGCCACCATACTGGGCAGAGGAGGGGCACATGTTACGCCAACCATTATGTCTTCCTCTGCCCTGCTAGGAGCAAGAACCATTGCCATTAAACCCTAAAAAGGCCCGCTGGACAGCAAAGACAGAAGGGGGATGTGTAGGCGTTAGCAGTAGCGGTGCAGTCGTGGGACTGTATTGGAGGGAGCTACATTGTAAAAATTCATGTGTGGATAGATGGCTATAGAGCTCATAATATGGCAGAGGGTCAGCTTTTGTCAACAAACTTGTAACAAGATCATGAAAGTCACTGCGGAGACCCTGAAAAACATATAATTTAAAGAACCCCTTAGCTTTCTACAAATAGATGGTAACAGAATCATCACCTTGATGAAAATCCTGAAGGCAATCATGCAATTGCATGATTCGAGAGTTTGATGGAGATGCAAGAGCATGTTCTAGTGTGCTGCATACATTTGCAGACATTGGGCAATCAACCACAAGGTGGAGCACGTTGATGGACAAAGAAGAGAGGAGGGCGATGAGGATGAGTTGATCTTGTTGTTTCCATGTCAAAAAGTATTGGAAAAAACCAAAACTGTTGGTTATTGTAGTTGTCGTGAGGGTGCGAGCCGACACGATGTCATCTGGCTGCAGTGGACGCTCTTGTCGTGCCTCCTGTGTGAGGTGTTGTGTGTTGGGAAGGGTTTTTGGATTTAATCATAAAATTATGATTAATGTTTAGGAGTTGCCATCAAGTATTATGGTCACTAGGAACATATGGTTTGCGAGAGTCTGGGTAAGGGACTGATTGTGCAAGAGGAAGACGCATCACCTCCAGTGCACCCTACCTAAAGTAAGCTGCATTATTGTTTGGTTTTTTTTTTTCTAAGTCGGGTTTCTATTTGTTGGTTTGTTCTAAGGTTCAAGGCATATCTCTCTTCATGAGAAAGTCTATACCGTATTGGGTTAAATCCTAACCGTTCTAAAGTCTGAATTTTAACATCGCATTTCTACACCTTGTATCTTTAATACCTGATGGTGTACTTTATCCTATAATTTTACACTCCGCAGATATTAAAGTCTACATCTGAACCCTAAAAAAAATTGAAAAAAAAAGTTTTTGATATTTTGGCCAAATCCTAATAGATGATCATAAACTGGTTATCCATTTTTTTTTTGGATTTTTAAAACATGAGAAAGATGCAATCTTTAATGAAAATTTGCTTGGAAACTTTTTAGGATTTGGTCGTATGCATGAAAATAAAATTTTTTATTTTTTTTGAAAAGGGAAATTAATTTAATAGTTTTTGAGATTTTTTTTTAAAAAAATGTTTTGAATTTTTTTAAAATATTTTGGAGAAAACCGGGTATTTTAATATCGCATTTGTATTTTACAGTGTAAATATACAACTCAATATTATGCAAAATTGGTTGAAAAATATTTGAGAAAATCCAAATTTTTAAAAATTACTTTTTAAAATTTTTTTTGATTTTTTTAAAGTAGATATAGTCCATTACATGAATAGTGGACGTGAATTTTAATTCATGCCCACTGTTCATGCGTGAACAGTAGGAATTCACGTCTACTGTTCAAGCTAAGAGCAAAGACAGTGGAGGAGAAGAAAAAGAAGAAGAAAGGGAAGAGAAGAAAGCCACATGGCACGGTGGCAGTCTGGTCGTGGAGGACGACGTGCGGTGGTGAGGCCGACGGTTGGAGCTGGTTGCAAGTGGCAGAGCAGGAAGAAAGATGGAGAAGAAAATCTGCTGGAGAGAGAGACCAACCGGTGGTGTATGCTTTGCCGCTGGTGATGAGTTAAGGTGACCACTGGTAGTGGAGAAGGTGACGAAACAACGGTGGTTGGAATGGTGGTTGCAAAAGGCTACAGTGGAGAGAGAGGGAGAGGAAAGAGAGAAAAATTGCAGAAACAAGGGAAAATGGCTGGTTTTTGGTTGACTTTGGACCTGATATTTCTCCTTCCTTAGGTCATCAACGAAGCCTCTATTTATAGGCGGTGGAAGAGGGTAATTTCCTCTTCACCGATGTAAAATTTCAGCCATTGATTTGGGTGGGAAAGATCCCAACCGTTGGTTCAAAATAGCCTCCCTAAGTTGTCAAATCTGCAGGAAAGGCTGCCTGAGTTAGCATGTTTAGGCCGGTGCCGTCTCGTCGCTGGCGCCGTTCAGACTGAAATGTTCACTTGGAGCTATAGAGGAACTGCAGGAGATCATTTGCGTGCACGATTTGTCAAATTTTATGGACGTTAGGAACATTAAATGCAGCTGCAAAGGAGCCCCCCACTGAGTTGTTATTTCAGATCTTTAAATAAGAAGATGAACAGTGCCAAAGTTATGTTTTTGGCCAAAGTTCATTTCAGTCATCTCTCTTTAAATTTGATTTAATGTCACCCATGATTGACCCTAAAACTTCAATTTTCTTACGCTTTTGCCCCTGATTTTTGTCAATTAAGACCCTCGATTTTGGCGCCTTTTGCATATTGGTCTTTGGCTTTGAATTTTTTCAATATAGCATTTTAATTGACCATGAAACTTTCAATTTCTTCAATTTCATCCCCGATTTTTGTCAATTAAGCCCCTCAATGTTGGCGTCTTTTGCATATTGGTCCTTGGTTGTGAATTGTTTAATTTAGCTCTTAATTAACCCTAAAACTTTAATTATCTTGCGATTTGGCCCCTAATTTCAATCAATTAACTTGGTAAAAATTAAATTTGGTCTCTTAAAATTCCAATATTCTCAATTAAGCCCAAGTTAGGCTCCCAAACTTAATTTTTCACCAATTAAGCCCCAAATAAAATTAATTTGACCCATTTAAAGTATAATTAAGTACTTACAGTTAATTAAATCCTTCAATTGGATCGAAATTAATTCTTAAACATAATTAAAATTCAATTTGGCCCATGATTAAATCAAATTGGCCTATTAAAAATTTAATTATGTCATTGGACTTAATGTTTATGCAAATTCGTCCAATAATCATTTAAATTTGATCTTGAATTTGCATTTTTTTTCTCCTTTTTTGAGCATAATAGGGTAAAATTAAATCTTGAATTTCCTCCAAAAATTGCAGCTTAATTTTTGCCTATTTTTGAAGTCCTTCTTGATCTGCTTTCTCCACATTGACAGCCTTTAATTATTTTATTTTTTTATTTTTATTTTGAAAAAGAAATTGATTTTTGGGGAATAACCCAGAATTGGGTTATGACAGTTGCCCCCCTCTTTACAATGCTTACGATAGAAAATCTCGTAAAAGACTTTAGATAGTAAGCGTTGTAAAGAAGAAAAACCAGAAAACACATTCAGAGTAAAAACTGAAAGATTTTTCTTTTAAAAATTCAGAGATTTTGAAGTGGTCGAATTGTCATGGGTGACCTACCCAAAGAATAGTTTTTTTTAGGTGATCTTATTGTAATGGGATGACTTACCCAGGTGAAAAACACGAAGATATTTCAAAGTGGTGAAAAATACAGAGATTTTTCAAAGTGGTAAGAAATGTGGAGATTTTTCAAAGTAGTCTTGTTTGTAATGGGCAAACTGCCCAGGTGAAAAACACGAAGATTTTTCAAAGAGGTGACAAATGTGAAGATTTTTTTAAAAATGTGAGAAATGCGAAAATTTCTCAAAATGGTTACATGTAATGGGCAACCGACCCAAATGGAAGATGAAAAGAGTTTTTAAAGAGGTCTGATTGTGATGGGTGACCTACCCAGGTGAAATGAAATGTCTTGAAGAGACGAAATGATAGGGCTCGAAGGTGCAATATTCAAAAGGTGGAAGCTCAAAGGAGAGTTTGAAAGAGATAGGACTCGAAGGGGAACGAGGGCTAAAAAGCGCACTCGATAGGAGGTAGGGTTAGAAAACGAACTACCCAAAGTGGTCGAGGGCTTAAAGGCATACTCAAAAGGAGGTAGGGTTAGAAAACACACTACCTAATAGGTAAGGGCTCAAAGGTGCACTCAAAAGAAGGTAGGGTTAGAAAATACACTACCCAAGAGGTGAGGGCTCGACGGCGCACTCAAAAAGAGGTAAGGTTAAAAAACGCACTACCTAAAAGGTAAGGGATCAAAGGCACACTTGAAAAGAGGTAAGGTTAGAAAACGCACTACCTAAGGTGGTTGAGGGCTCTAAGGCACACTCGAAAAGAGGCATGGTTAGAAAACGCACTACCTATGAGGTGAGGGCTCGAAGGAGCACTCAAAATGAGGTAGGGTTAGAAAACACACCACCCAAGAGGTGAGGGCTCGAGGGCACACTAAAAAAGAGGTAGGGTTGGAAAACGCACTATATAAAGTTGTTGAGAGGTAGGGTTAGACAACACACTACCTAAGACGTGAGGGCTCGAAGGCGCACTCAAAAGGAGGTATGGTTAGAAAACACAATACCCAAGGGGTCAAAGGCTCTAAGGCGCACTCGAAAGGAGGCATGGTTAGAAAAAACACTACCTAAGGTGGTTGAGGGCTCTAAGGCGCACTAAAAAAGATGTAAGGTTAGAAAACGCATTACCTAAGTGGTCAAGGGCTCTAAGGCGCACTAAAAAAGAAGGAAGACAGGGCTAAAAAGCATACTATCTAAATGATGAGGGCTCAACAGCCCGCTCAATAAGAGGTGATGATGAGACACCAATCTGTCAGGGATGAAAGTAATACATCATGATCAATATGCATGTATACTTACCTGAGAAATATAGGTCCTCTTTTCTTCATAGGATTTTCATCTACTCAAAAGTTTGAGTCTCTGATAGTAAGCTTTAATGCTCTTTTCGCTCTTTCTTACTCGAGTCATATCTTGTGATCTTGACCTCTATGAGGGTACATTATCAGCGAGCCTTTATCTCTAGGTTACCAGCTTTGCCTTGTCTTTTTTCATAGAATCATTAAGCCAACCCTATTATGTGTTTGTCATATTTCCCCCCAGTTTGATCATGTCTCCAAGTGTTCAATTTGGGTTTTTCTTGGTGATAAGGCTTTGTGGAAGAAGATTTGGTTATTTTTCATAAAGAATTTTTGGAATTTCAAAGCCTGAAAAATCATTTTGATGTTTGTTCAAAATAAACTTGTTTCGAAAAATACAAGCGATTCTCATAGATAGGTGTTAGGATATCACTTGAATTTTCAAAACTTGTTTGTTGGAACAAGCACCAATTTGAATATTTTTTTTTGTATTAAAACTTTGATTCCCAAAATCCTTGTGAAAACATGGGGTTATGCTTGTTTTTTGTGAAAAAAGAGAAATACACCAAAGAATTCTTGGTGCAGTGGTTTTGTGAGTAAAATGTGTGTTCAGTATGTTATTTGCATGAAAGCATATCCTGAACACAAGAAAACACATGATTTTATTAACAAGAAAGGCTCATTTGATAGAGAAAGAATTGTGGCATTATGAGATAAATTGCCAACAAGACTAAAACAGGTTGAAATAGACATGATCAAACAAAAGGAAATAATTGGGTAGGCTCCATCTTCCCATTCTATATAAAAACTTTGTCCTCTATCCTCAAGAGTGCACACTGCCTTCTTCACACCTTGCTCTTGCCATCGGTGCTTTGAGGTTTCCAGAGCATTCCGCCTCCAGTGCATTCATCGATCCAGTACCTGAAGCATGATTGGGTAGAGGGTTCAAACTCACGTTTGGAGTTCCTTCGAATATTATCCACCTAGCTTTGATCAAATGCATGAGCCTCTTTTTGAAGGCACTACAGGTATGAATGTTGTGTTCTGCAATGCCAGCATGGTACTCGGAAGTGAGGTCAGGCTTGTACCAGTTAGGGTAAGGTGGTTGCAGAGGTGTCAAGAGTTTTAGAGCTATACTCTCGATGCTCAGTAGCTTTTGGTACATCTCATTTAAGGGTAATAGTAATGGAGGTAGTTGTTCTTGGACTCTTTGGTGTTTGGTTTGACCCTCAGGTTTTCTTGTGGGGCATATAGGGTTGAGATTGATGTTAGAAATTTGGGGTGAAGGGGATGGAGTGTGATAGTTTTGGAATGGGTTCTTCCTACCCCTATAGCCACCCTTAACATGGTCAACCTCTTTCCCTTTACCTTCGAAGCCCTTTTTTTCCACAAGTGCAGTGATTCTACCACTCTTTACTCCTTGCTCTATGCACTCAGCTACTACCACAACGTCAGTAAATTATTGGGTTAAACTACCCATCACATGCTCGTAGTATGGGTCCTTGAGCGTGTTGGCAAATAGAGTGACCATCTCTTTGTTCAAAAGTGGGGGATGTACCTGAGCAGCTAGGTCTCTCAACCTTTGAGCATATTCCCTTATGCTTTCCTTGTTCCTTTTCTCTAGATTGGACAAACTAGTTCTATCAGGAGCAATGTCCATATTGTACTTGTATTGCTTAACAAAAGCATCCACTAAGTCTTTTCATTTTTGGATCTTTGTATTGTCCAATCTCATATAGCAGCTTAATGCTGCCCCCTCAAGCTATCTTGGAAAAAGTGCATCAATAGTTTCTCATCGTGTACTACTTCTGCCATTTTGTTGCAGTATGATTTTAAATGAGTTATGGGGCATTGTGTTCTAGTGTATTTGATGAATTCAAGAACACAAAACTTCTTTGGGACAACCACATTTGGGACCAAACACATTTCTGCTACTCGTACTGGATCGTATAAGTCTACCCCTTCAATGGCTCTAATCTGGGCTTCCAACGCCGATATCTTATCTTGATCAATGCCATTAGATGACTTGGTCTTATGGGACTCATTGGCAAATGGATCTATGAATGCAGGGGCTGGTGCCGATGGCATTAAGTGGACAAATGCTGGATTATAT
>Ga0325405_1003959_pt1 | contig 15210 bp, 10 predicted proteins | sample PopdelMetagenome_21_FD_205663 | JGI IMG/M metagenome (GOLD analysis project Ga0325405, IMG submission 205663) | Populus deltoides microbial communities from Bellville, Georgia, United States - Xylem-Control-R2 | ecosystem: Host-associated > Plants > Phyllosphere > Stem > Wood/Secondary xylem... | reverse complement strand
TTTCCTCTAGACTAGCACCAACCCAAACCAGTCTCACTCCCCCAGCCTTTCAACCGACAACCTAGCAACCCATAACCACCACAAACCCAGACACCAACCAACCTATGTTTCCCTCACTGTTTTGGATTCCTTATCGCTTCTCCAAAAATGATGCTCCTTGTTGTTACCTATTTTTTGGCCCTACATAAAAAAACAATAAAATACAAAAAAGACAAAAAATATATATTCAGAAGAAAACAAAAAAAAAATAATAGTAGTGAGAAGAGGATGTCGAAGTGCCCAACAAATGACAACAAAATTGGTTGAGAAAGTTCAAAAAATACAAAAATTAAAATTTAACGGTATATTTTTTATTGATGAAGGCCCTATTGACAAAAAAAAAATTCAATTTGGGGAAGAAAATCCAAAATTAGATGTTTAAAGACTCGATTAAATTTTATTGAAGGTTTGATTCCAAGAAAAATTGATTTTTAAGTCAATTTGGGCTTTAATTGTAAGAAATTAAAGTTCAAGGATCAAATTATAATTTTTAAGAGTTAATTTGGTCAAATCAAGGTCTTAATTTCATAAATATTGAAGTTTGATGGGAAATTAGGGATTTTATTGAAGAAATCTGAAACCAATGACCAAACTAGAAAAGACGCATAAATATAAGGGTCGGAATTGACCGAATCAGGGGCTAAATTGAAAAAAATAGAAGTTTATTGATCAATTGAGGGTTAAAATGCACAAATTCAAAACCAAGGACTAAAGTGAAAAAGGCGGCCAACTTCAGGGCTACCGATTGAATTTGTTAGGGATGCAATCGAATTGATTCTTAAAATCAAATTGTGGACTTGAAAGAACAAATCGAAAATTAAGGATTGATTTGGAATTTGACATGTTTTGGTGCAATTTTCTTTTAAATGAAATGGCGTGTTTTGTACAAAATAACGTCGTTTCATGCACTGTTAACAAAAAAAAAGGCAGCAAACGGTGCCATTTTGATGGCACTGTTTGCCATCTTCTTCCTTTGGACACGTAAAGGTAGAGGAAGAAGGTTTTTCTTTCCCTACTTTGTAGCGTCTATCTCTCCCTCCCACTTGCCTAAAAAACCTTAACAGCACCCATACCCCCCGCATTGCCTACCACCATGATGAAAGAGGCAGAGGGGACACGCCATACAGGCGGCTCTGTGGTGACTGCATAAAGGCCGCCCCAGCCACCCTACCCCTCCACCATGACTAGACAGGGGTAGGGTAGCTCTCGCTCCCCTTACCCCTTATAAATACCCCCTCACCAGGCGGTGGGACGGGGAAACAAAAAAAAAAGAAAAAAATAGAAGAATAGGGGAGAGAGAACAAAACAAAAAGACAAGAAAAAATAGAAAAAAAAGAAAAGACATAGAGAAAAGAACAAAAAAAAGAAAAAATAGAAGAATAAGGGAGAGAGAACAAAACAAAAAAAAAGGGGGAAACAAAGGAAGATAAGGGAGAAGCATACCCTTTGGTATTGCCTGGGGAAGAAGAGAACACTCTTAGCAACCCCGTGATCTATCCTTCTCCCTCGCTAGCAGCAGAAGTCTCTCTTTCTCTCCACCATTTTTTTGCAGCAATACCTGGAGCCACTGCCAGATTTCCTCATCGCCACCATACAACGCCACCATACAACGTCACCATGAACCACACGAAGTTAGTTGCCCCTCTCCCTTATTCCTCCTCCTCCTCTTCTTTAGTTTCCTCCTCCACTGTTCACTAGGCCAAACAATGCCAGCCTAGCTCTTTTTTTTGGGCCGAACTTAACCCAAATAGGTTGGGCTCAGCCCACATGATTAGGTTGGTCCCATCCCATTATTATTATAGTATTATATAACATAATATTATATATTAATTAAAAAAACAACAAAAAAATTCCAAAAAAATTAAAAAAAATCCTTTAAAAAAGTTTATGTTTTTCTCGCATATTTTTCTATCAATTTTGCTTGTTATTGGTTTGCATTTTTATACTGTAAAGATACAAATCTAGTAATAAAATACCTGATTTTCTCTGAAATGTTAAAAAAATATATAGAAAAAAACAAAAAAAATATCTTGTTTTCATGCTTAAGCCCAAGTCTCTCAAAGATACAAAACTCATATTGTATTTTCATAGAATAAAAACATCAAAAATATATGTATTTAGTATGCATTTTAAGCTTTAATAACCAGTTTATTAAAACCATGAGAACTAGACCAATATTTCAAAACATTCAAAAAAATTATTTTGTTTTCTTTTAATATTTTGGATTATGAACTTATATGTATGACATATTCCTAATATTAAAAAGGTAGTTCTATTTTATTAACATTAGAACGATTAGGTTTTACCCGATAAGATAAGGATCTCCTTATCGTTAAGGACTTATCTTAAACTTTAGACAAACCAACGATTAGAAAACACAACAATACCTTAGCCTTTATTAAACAATTAAACAATGCAGTTTACCTTAGGTAAGGTGTATTTGGGGTGCTAATACCTTCCCTTTACGCAATCAGTCTCCGTGCCTGATCTTAGAGACTAGTTAGGGTTCCTAGTGACCAAAATACTAGATGGCGACTCTCATTCCCTCGTTTCACTGATAAAAGACAAGAATTCCTTGTCTCCATAATTTTCCAGTTACATTCCAAGAGTGGACATATCACCGTGACGCTGCACCACGTGCGACAGAATGACGACTCCACTAGGGACACTTTGTGAACTAAGCTTTGTTTATTTCTGATATTATGTTTTATTGTTGGGTTTGTGTGTTTATTTATTAATATGCATTTCCTTTATTTGCTTACATGCTTTAAATTCTATATATATTTGTTGATGTATTGTATAAAATTGTCTCATGCATCACATGTCTTAAATTTTCAAGCACACACAAGCTTCTGAATTAGGTGGGGGATTAATGATCTGCCTTATGACTATTGGTCAAGGTTTAGATGAGTGAAACACCCAACTCATATTTGAGTGTCTGCTTGGTAATGGTGGGCATACGTGCTTTAACAATTTCTCGCAACGCCCCTATATTGTCTTTATGAAGATCATTATGAATGCCAGCAGCTCCAACCAATAACAACCCCTTCCAAGACTCACTGTCCACCATAACACCACCCTTAAAATCCAACACTAGCAGCCTTCAAACTCTTTTTCATTTTGTTTTTCTCAATGACAAGTACACTTGAAACCACCAAAAAAGGTATCAACTCCTCATGGCAACACCCAATATCCTTCACATGTGATAGCAGCAGCAGCCACCTAAGGAGGAAGAAAAGAAAAAGCAAACTGAGAGGAAGAAAGAATGAGATCTAAAAAGAGGGAATAAAAGTAAAAGGTATTGTTTGTACCTTTTTTTCTTTGTCTTATAGGTCAGGTGACACTCACTGTTGGCACAAGATGGAAGAGAAGAAGAACCTATTTCAGATCCACCTTGTTTTCCATCTCTTCAGCAGCAGCAGCACATGGTTCCACGCATTGTCAGTGGCAATGGCACTTGGATACACATGTTGATTAGTATTTAAAAATGTATTTTTATTAAGGTTTTATATCATCATATTGCACTTAAAGTATCATTAAATTCCCTAACTTGAGCATGTTTTATAATAACAAGTTTGATAACATAAGATATCTTTAATTTATGGTAAATGCTCATTTTGAATGCATACATATCTCATAATTTAAAGGATTGATTGATGTGTTTAATTATTAAAAGTGAAAAGACAAAGAGAGGGCTAAGCTTAAAGAAGAGATGTTGGTTCAATTCAAACTAGAACATCATTCAGTTATTGAATCATAACTGGAGTTGTAGAACATGGATTTACGTTTGGTTTATATGGATGGAAAGTTAAGACATAGGCCTAAAACTTTCATGAAGAGTCCAAGATTCAAAACGGTCGTTTTCAAGTTCCAATTGTAGCAACAAAAGAGAAGTCGGAATCTGTCCTGCAGCCCCGACATTGTTCAGTGTTCAACCCATATCTCGAGTTCTAGAAGTTCAAATGAGCTTATTCATATTTTGTTGGAAATTTGAGACAAATGCCCAAAACTTTTATGAAGATTATCTGTTCAAATTATGATGTTAGCAATGATGTTTTGTTCAGACAAGAAGATAATGGTTATCACCAAGTCAAGAGGGGGCCACTCACTCAATAATTAGTCATCAAATCAATAGTTCTGAATTTTAGCCTATAAAAGGAGGCATTTGCCATACATTTAGATATCTTGGTGTTCAGATCAAGATCACACTCTCTCTTTGTATTTTGTAATGTTCAAGTTTTATTTTATGTTATATTAATCTCTTATTTATGCTTTTCATTTCCTTTACTATACTTAGTTAACTTATATCATGTTTATGTTCTTAAATTGTTTATGTATGTTTTTCTTCTTCATGATGTTTAGCTAAGTTAATTTTGTCAAGGTGAAAAGGGTACACTAATGGTGCAAGAATAAGTATAATATAAACTCAACATGGACTTTAATGTTTGATACTAACATGTTTTGTATTTGTTATCTTACTCACTATTAATACCTTGCTTGTTAAATGGTTAATCTACATTTGTGTTGTACAACCCTTAGTACAACAAATACTTGACACTTTCATAGCCTACTGTATGGTATAACCGACACTTGTGCTATGAAAGGAACTTGATTTGTTGTTAACATAAGTTATCACCATGAATATTGACCACATTTACAAGTATTGGCATTACTCAAATAAGATAATTAATATAATCATGTTAATAATTTATAATCCGATTAGAACCTCCTTTGTATGTGGTTTCCAGTTGAGTAATAAAAAGAATTTATACTATACTTTTTTGAAATACCATTAATGGATCCTTTAACCTTGACAATTGTTTTATCCTTGTTAAATCCTTTCATCAATATCACATCTCAAAAGTTCTCTTCAATTCCTTTTCATTTGTTGTTTATAATTTTATATAGTCTACCTCCCTGTGGTTCGACCCAAGTCTTGTCGAGTTATTTTTTACTTCGACACTCCTGCACTTGGGATAAGACATCAATCTTTTGATCGTGTCACATGTAGCCACCATTTCTCCAACCTCAAAATCTTCCAGCACTATTCCCGAGCTCTAACAACTTCTCCAAATTATTTTTGAATTTTAAAAGGTCCATTTTGAAATTTTTTAAATTATTGTTAGAAATTTGAATTTTTGGTGTTTTGTAACCATGTGTAATTTTTAGATGTGGAAGTAATATATAGTAAAAAGGAGAATGTGTATGTATTGCATTTTTTTCATTACTTAATTTCATTTTGTGATAGAAAAGATAAAAAGAAAAAAAAATGCAAATGTTTTGATTGCAAAAATACAAAAATCATGTTTTTGCTTATATATATATACACACATGTGTTTTAGCCAATTATTTACAAAATATATATTTGCATGCATTTTGGATTTAATAACCAATTTACTAAATCCATAAGAATTAGGTAAATATTTCAATAACCTCTAAAATTTTAATTCATGAGAATTAATGATCAACATTGCGGTATAAACATTGAACCTACAAGTAGACTGATATTTAAATATTATAAATTGACTAGAAAATTCTCAGAATTATTCTGAATATTCATTAATTTTAATTGAAAGTATTTTTAACCATAACACACAAATTGTGAAAAATCCTTCTGCCTTTTAAGATACATGAACCCTGTCAATGCACCTATATAGATACTTTTTATAAGAATTCATTTGGGCACACAAATAAATCCTCATCCTAAAACATAGACAGGTCACTAGTTATGAACTCATCAAAACCTTTAAACCATATTCAAACCACACAATGCAACTTATCTAAAGTAGGGTGTGCAAGGAGTGTTAATACCTACCTTAGCCACAACCAGTATATCCGGGTTTCCTAGTGATCCTGAACCAAACTACTAGGTGGTGACTCTCTAACCCTGACTGTAATAGTCCAACCGTACAACTCAATCAATGTTAAAAGATTCCAACATATCCTCTTTATTTAAGGGTAATTTTTTTTTTCTTCCAAAAATCGGCAGAGTTTCGTTTGCATTTAGGACTTCCCAAGTTATCGACTACTATCAGTTTACTTAATCAACCCATCATCACAAGGTCCCTTAATTCCAGACCTTATATCAAACCTCATAATTCCACACCTCATACAATCCACACAATATATATATATATATATATATATATATATATATATATATATATCCAACGAGTAAGTTCAATATGAACATAGTCCAACACATTATATCATGAAATTTAAAGGAAAAGGAGTACTAACATGCAAAGAAAGTATTTACAAAATAAGAATTGTTCTTAAATATTTCAAAAGGGTTAATTACAAGATAACTAAGAAACTACATGCTAAGCTGAACCTTTATAAATACATCAAGGTTTGCACAAAAGTATACTACCTAAACACGTTAATTCCCTTTTGTTTTAAGTTAAATATTTACATAAGTTTCACAAAGTAGAGTCCTAAACTAATGATCTTCCTGGATGTTTGATGGACCTGTTACATAAATAAACATACCATTATGTTGATAAAGAATATATGTATGCTCATGTAATGAATACGAATGAAGTATTAGCTTTCTATCGACTCCATAAGAACTCTACCAAAAAAACTTATATTTTGCTTGTAAATCTTTTAAACCCAATTAACACTCATTTGTATATTCTTGTAAATACACTAGGCTTTATTTACATTGAACATGATATTTATTATAATTGCATTCACCAGAAGGATTCTAAATTGTATAAGTGCAAATAGGAGGGAAGATCACGCACCTCCTTCGCCTGTCTCGCACCTCCCCTAACAGAAGATCCAATCCTGGTGGCTCCTCCTGAATCACAAGGAAGTTTTTTTTTTGTTATGATTCTTTCAAGCCGATATTATAGAGAATTCATATTCATCCATTACTCATATGTTACTTTTTATGCATGTTCATTTCCTCATAATAACATACATACATATATCATGTATATTTTCAGAGTTACTATCTCAATATACAAGTGTTCGTATGACTAAATTCTTTTATATTCTTATTTATAGTATTCACATGAAAGTCTACTGTTACTGTCTAACTTTGAACTGTTACTGTCCAATTTCCAACTGTTACTGTCTAATTTCCAACTGTTATTGTCTGACTTTGAACTGTTACTATTTGACTTTTCCTATTGTTACTGTCTGACTTTTCAAACCGTTACTGTCTGACTTTTCCAACCGTTACTGTCTGACTTTGAACTGTTACTGTCCAATTTACAACTGTTACTGTCTGAACACTCATCAGATTTTTAACTATATCTAAAGTTCTAAAACTCCATTTTAACTGAGATCGATCTCGTTAGAAAACTAAAACACGAGGCTACTAGTTCTCTGAGGGAGGAGAACCCAATTTTGCCTCCAAGATTGTCAAAATTGTTCATTTACTAATTAGTCTTACTGCCCTACATAATCAGTCACGACTCAGTCTCAGTTGGTAACCCATAACTGGAGTTCTACATTTCCAAATTGAGCAAGACTAGTTTCCTTCGTTAGCTAACATTTAAATCTACAATTTCTATTGGGAACCCGATCCTAGTCCCCTCATCCTCTTACCCGAAATCTCATCGAAAGTTAGGAGACAAGTCTGTCCAGATTCGTCTCCCCCTCCCCTTCACACAATACTTTCATAAACTACATACCACACACATGACTTAACTTAATCTCAACAATAAGTACTTTTTTTCCAATTTAAGTCTAAGAACCCTAACCTATGATTCAATATCAAGGCATCAATTCTTCATCGAATTCAAAAAATGAATTTTTTTAAGATCATGTTTAGAATACCTTACCCGGTACAAATTAAGATTTTGATCTTCAACCAGTTGAAGATTTTCAACTCCCTCCTTTCTTTTCTTCTTGTTCAAATTCCCTCCTGTCTTTTCTTCTTATTCAATTTCTTGGTAATCCTTTGCTCTCAAGTGTTTATCCCATCTTTAAGCTCTTAATCTTGGATGGGTTCTTGAAATTTTAGTGTTTCTCTCTTGATTTATTGAGAATGGGTATAAAACTCCCTATTTTCTCTCCTTATGGTTCCTACCGATTGTCTTGGTGAGGAGAGAGTATTTATACTCTATATTTTCCCTTATTTGCATTTAGACCCCCTTTTTCCTTTAAGTGCATTATTCTCTACAATTAAATCTAACCCTCAACAGTACCGGGTTTATTATATTCAAAAATTTCTGAATTTCTGTTTTTATTTAATCATATGCATGAATTCTTTCACTTTTATTTATTTATTATTTTTCCCGGGTTTTACATTCTCCCCTCCTAATATAAATTTCGTCCTCGAAATTTAAGTGATGTACTGAGTTTATAAACAAGTCGGAGAATTTTCGTCTCATTTCTGATTCTCTCTCCCATGTTTCTTCCTCGATTTGAGAGCTTCACCATAAGACTCTGATGATGGGAACTTTCTTATTACGAAGTTCTTTCTCGCCCCAATCGAGTATCTTTATCGGTCTTAGCTCAAGTGTTAAGTCTTCTTTTACCTCCATTGGCACTTGAGGTAACACTCTTGAAGGGTTTACATCGGCTTTTCGCAGTAAAGAAACATGGAATACATTGTGAACCTTGGCCAACTGTGAGGGCAAGTTTATTTCATAAGCTACAGGTCCAATACGTTTTCGGATTTCGAATGGTCCAATGAACCTCGGAGCTAACTTCCCCTTCATGCCGAATCTCAGCATGTGCTTCCATGGAGCTACCTTCAGAAATACTTTATCTCCAGGACAAAATTCAAGTGGTCTTCTTCGAATATCTGCATACTTCTTCTGTCTATCCTGAGCCACTTTCATTTGATCCTTAATGATCCTCACTTTTTCAGTAGTGATTTGTATTAATTCCGCCCCATACAGCTTTCTGTCCCCAACTTCTTCCCAACACAAGGGTGTCCTACACTTTCTGCCATAAAGAGCCTCAAATGGGGCCATTCCAATTGTTGTCTGATAACTGTTGTTATACATGAATTCTACTAGTGACAGGTGCTCCTCCCAGTTTCCACCAAATTCCAAAGCACATGCCCTAAGTAAATCTTCTAAGATCTGAATCACTCTCTCAGATTGGCCATCAGTCTGTGGATGAAAGGCAGTACTGATACTCAAATTTGTCCCCAAGGCACGTTGTATGCTCGGCCAGAGACGTGAAGTAAATCTTGGGTCTCGGTCTGAAACAATTGATATTGGGACTCCATGAAGCCTTACAACTTCGTTCACATAAATCTTAGCCAACTTGTCAACTGGATCTGTCATCTTTACTGGTAGGAAAAGGGCAGACTTAGTTAGTCGATCCACAATGACCCAGATTGCATCATTTCCCCTCTTTCCTCTGGGTAGTCCCGACACAAAGTCCATTGTGATCATCTCCCACTTCCACTCAGGGATTGGTAATGGTTGTAACAGCCCTACCGGTTTTCGATGTTCTACTTTTACTTGCTGGCAAATACTACACTTTGCCACATAACCAGCCACTTCTTTTCTCATATTTGGCCACCAGTAGTACTGCTTCATATCCTGGTACATCTTAGTACTACCTGGATGTACAGTGAACTTAGACTCGTGAGCTTCTTGTAGTAACTTTTGTTTAAGGGCTTTGTTGTCAGGCACATACATACGTCGCCCCAACATCATTATTCCATCATCACCCATTCGAAAAAGAGTTTCACCCCCCGATTCCAGTTTGATTCTCACTTTTGACACCTCATCATCATGCAGTTGTGCCTCTAATATTTGCTCTCGATATCCTGACTTCACCCTTAGTTGAGCCATTAAGGATCCTTCCGGACTCACACCTAATATTACCCCCAATCTCTTTAGCTCCATCATGGTTTCCTCATTCCAAGTCGTTGGTCCACTCCTAATCACTTTGTCTTTACGGCTGAGAGCATCCGCGACGACATTCACTTTTCCTGGATGATAATCTATAATACAGTCGTAGTCTTTAATTAATTCTACCCATCTCCGTTGTCGCATATTCAACTCCTTCTGCGATATCAGATATTTAAGGCTCTTATGATCCGTGAAAATTTGGACCTGGGATCCGTATAGGTAGTGCCTCCATACTCGTAAAGCAAAAACTACTGCTGCCAATTCTAAGTCGTGAACTGGATAATTGACTTCATGCAGTTGTCTCGATGCATAGGCAACTACTTTTCCATGCTGCATTAGAACACAACCCAGTCCTTTTCTTGAGGCATCACTGTAGACTACAAAGCCTTCTGTTCTGGATGGAAGGATTAGTACGAGGGCAGTAGTAAGCCTTCTCTTCAATTCTTGAAAGCTCTCCTCGCACTCCTTTGACCACTCCCATCTTATGTTCTTCCTGGTGAGTCGTGTTAATGGAGTTGCTATCGTTGAAAACCCTTCGATAAATCTTTTATAATACCCTGCCAATCCGAGAAAACTATGAATTTCAGTTACCGTAGTAAGCCTTTCCCATCTCAAAACTGCTTCCACCTTCTGAGGGTCCACAAAAATGCCTTTTGAAGACACTACATGCCCCAAAAAGGTAACTTCTTTTAACCAGAAGTCACATTTATCCAACTTGGCATACAACTGGCGGCTCCTCAGAGTCTGTAGTGTCTGTCTCAGGTGTTGTTCATGCTCCTCATAGGATTTGGAGTAAACCAAGATGTCATCGATGAATACGACAACAAACTTATCAAGGTATGGTTGGAATACTCGGTTCATTAAATCCATAAAAAGTGCTGGAGCATTAGTTAATCCAAAGGGTAGCACTAAGAACTCAAAGTGTCCGTAGCGAGTTCTGAAGGCAGTTTTCGAAACATCTTGCCCCTTGATTTGCATTTGGTAGTATCCTGATCTTAAATCAATCTTTGAGAATACTTTGGCACCCTTCAACTGATCGAACAAATCATCTATCCGCGGAAGTGGATATCTATTCTTTACCGTCACTTTATTCAGCTAACGGTAATCTATGCAAAGCCTCAACGTTCCATCCTTTTTCTTCACAAATAATACAGGTGCCCCCTAAGGTGAGTTGCTTGGTCGTATGAACCCTTTGTCTAAAAGCTCCTGCAATTGAATTTTCAACTCATCCAATTCTTTTGGGGCCATTCTATATGGTGGTTGGGCTATAGGAGACACCCCAAGCAATATATCTATGGTGATTTCAACTTCTCTTTCTGGGGGCAGTCCTGGCAATTCTTCCGGAAATATATCGGGAATGTCGGACAATCCTATTTTACCCTTTTTTGAATTTATCACATAGGCAAGGTATGCTGTACAATCTTTCTTTAGTAGCTTTCTTGCAACCATACCCGAAATCATATTTGGAAAGTTGGAAGTTCTCTCCCCCTTAAAGACCATTGTTTCACCCTTAGCCCCTTGAAAGGTTACTGTTTTTATAAAGCAGTCTAGATGAGCCTTATTTTTGCCCAACCAATTCATACCTAGAATTATATCAAAATCACTTAATTCTAGGGTTATTAAATCTGCTTTTAGTTCACACCCATTAATGTTAATTCCCACCCCTTCAAATACAACATTCGTTTCCACAGTTTCACCCAAAGGTGTCCCAATAATAAATCCTTTTTCTACCCTTTTTGTTTGCTTACTTAATTTGGTTACATTTTTATTTGCTATAAAGGAATGAGTGGCACCAGAATCAAACAAAACATGCATTTGATAGTCATTCATTTGCAGCATACCTGCCACCACATCTGATGCTGCTCTGACATCCTCCTGGGTCATACGGAAAACCCTTCCTTGATCCCTTTCATTTTGCACTCTGGGTCGTCCCCTATTTGTGTTAGCTCCTGACTGAGTCGACCTTCCCGGTCTGTTTACTGTGATAGACTGCTGATGACTCTGACTTTGCTGCCTAGGTCTCTGAGGCTGTTCAGTGTTTAACTGGGGGCATTCCCTTTGAAAGTGACCCTTCTCACCACAGTGATGACATCCTCTTCCCAAGTACTGATAGGTTTTCCACTTATGACCTTCTCCTCGACATATATAGCATCATCCAGGAGAAACCATACAACTCCCTGGGTGTCATTGTTCACACTAAGCACATCGAGGGTAGCCAATTTCCTTCTAATCATTATGCCCCCTTGCAGCTGTAGCCCTGGAGCGGGTCTGACCACTTCCCGACCTCCCACTGATATCCTATCGGAAGCTAGTTGACGTCCCTCCTTTCTTCTTGAATTGAAGGAACTGTTCGCCTCTACCTTTCTTTGGAAGTGGTGGCCTGCCTAAAAATTCCATATCCTTTCGTTTTCCTACACCCCCATGACTCTGTTGGCCTTCTTCCATACAAGCCTCCAAGGCCTGTGCTGCTTCAATCAGTTCCCTTACTATCTTGAATTGCAAAGCAATCAACCCCTGCTTCAATTCTTGTCTGAAGCCATCCCTTAACTTTTCTATCATGTGTTGTTCTGATGGGTCATAATGTGGTGCGAATAGTGAGAGGTCATGAAATCGTCTCTCATACTCGAGTACTGACATTCCCTCCTGTCTCAAAGCTAGGAATTCTTGTTCCTTCTTCTTCCGATGATATTTGGAGTAATATTGATTTTCAAATTCTATCTTGAAGTCATCCCAAGATAGGGTTTCTGTAGACCTCCTCAACTGAACTGTCTCCCACCAAGTCATAGCACCGTCTAATAGTAATTGAGTAGCACAATCTACCCGCAGGTCATGTGGTATCTTAATTTGAATCATGGTTTTCTCCACCTTTCTAATCCACCTTCCCGCCACTTCAGCATTCTGTTCACCTGAGTAGGGTTTACAACCCATTTCTCTTATACTTTTCACCAAACGAACTAGTTGTACCACGTCATTAGTAGCTGTAACTGCTTCTGAAACGGTTGGTATGATGGGTGCAGGTGGGGGTGCTGGCATAGGAGTGGTAGCATTAGCCATACCTTCCATTACTGCTTTGACTAGCTGGGCCAAGAGCATTGGATCAACATAAGAAACAGATGGCCCTGCAGGTGTAGTCTGAGGGGGCTCCTCCACTCGTTCCCCCGGGGCTGACATGGTCGGTCGAACATCCCCAGTTTGCCTTGATGCCTGTCTAATTTGAGGCCCCGACAATTCTTCATGCCCTGCTTGAGTCGATACTACCAGTGCATGTGAAGCAGTATCTTCCAAAGGGCTCTCTTCTTGCCCCTCGAAAAAGTCTATATTTCTATTCCCCCTCCCTGCAGAGGATAGATCTGTTCTAATCTCTTGACGGGTACGTACCATCCTGCAATAAATTAATGAACATCAACAACCTCTTTTGATTTCTTCCCAGAACCTATACCAGGGCTCTGATACCAACTGTAATAGTCCGACCATACGACTCGATCAATGTTAAAAGATTCCAACATATCCTCTTTATTTAAGGGTAAATTTATTTATTTTTCTTCCAAAAATCAGCAGAGTTTCGTTTGCATTTAGGACATCCCAAGTTATCGACTACTATCAGTTTACTTAATCAACCCATCATCACAGGTCGCTTAATTCCGGACCTTATATCAAACCTCATAATTCCACACCTCATACAATCCACACAATATATATATATATATATATATATATATATATAACCTACGAGTAAGTTCAATATGACCATAGTCCAACACATTATATCATGAAATTTAAAGGAAAAGCAGTACTAACATGCAAAGAAAGTATTTACAAAATAAGAAGTGTTCTTAAATATTTCAAAAGGGTTAATTACAAGATAACTAAGAAACTACATGCTAAGCTGAACCTTTATAAATACATCAAGGTTTGCACAAAAGTATACTACCTAAACATGTTAATTCCCTTTTGTTTTAAGTTAAATATTTACATAAGTTTCACAAAGTAGAGTCCTAAACTAATGATCTTCCTGGATGTTTGATGGACCTGTTACATAAATAAACATACCATTATGTTGATAAAGAATATATGTATGCTCATGTAATGAATACGAATGAAGTATTAGCTTTCTATCGACTCCATCAGAACTCTACCAAAAAAACTTATATTTTGCTTGTAAATCCTTTAAACCCAATTAACACTCATTTGTATATTCTTAATTGAATAATCTTATTTACTTGCATAAACTGGATGACATTGCAAGGTTTAATCCTGTAAATCATATTCTGGCAATCCTATTACGGATGCCATTAGCCGAAGCTAATCATGTAAATCATTTCCCGGCAATCCTATAAATCATTTTCCCGGCAATCCTATCACGGATGCCATTAGCCGAAGCTAATCATGTAAATCATTTACCGACAATCCTATAAATCATATTCCCGGCAATCCTATCATGGATGCCATTAGCCAAAGCTAATCATGTAAATCATTTCCCGGCAATCCTATCACGGATGCCATTAGCCGAAGCTAATCATGTAAATCATATCCCGGCAATCCTTTCACGGATGCCATTAGCCGAAGCTAATCATGTAAATTATATCCCGGCAATCCTATCATGGATGCCATTAGCCGAAGCTAATCATGTAAATCATATCCCGGCAATCCTATCACGGATGCCATTAGCCAGAGCTAATCTTGTAAATACACTAGGCTTTATTTATATTGAACATGATATTTATTATAATTGCATTCACCAGAAGGATTCTAAATTGTATAAGTGCAAATAGGAGGGAAGATCACTCACCTGCTTCACCTGTCTCGTGACCTCCCCTAACAGAAGATCTAATCCTGGTGGCTCCTTTTGAATCACAAGGAAGTTTTTTTTTTTTTATGATTCTTTCAAGCCGATATTATAGAGAATTCATATTCATCCATTACTCATATGTTACTTTTTATGCATTTTCATTTCCTTATAATAACATACATACATATATCATGTATATTTTCAGAGTTACTATCTCAATATACAAGTGTTCGTATGACTCAATTCTTTTATATTCTTATTTATAGTATTCACATGAAAGTCTATTATTACTGTCTAACTTTGAACTGTTACTGTCCAATTTTCAACTGTTATTGTCTGACTTTGAACTGTTACTGTCTGACTTTGAACTGTTACTGTCTGACTTTTCCAACCGTTACTGTCTGACTTTTCCAACCGTTACTGTTTGACTTTTCCAACCGTTACTGTTTGACTTTTCCTATTGTTACTGTTTGACTTTTCCAACCGTTACTGTTTGACTTTCAACTGTTACTGTTTGATTTACAATTGTTACTGTCTGAACACTCATCAGAT
>Ga0325405_1003955_pt1 | contig 15214 bp, 13 predicted proteins | sample PopdelMetagenome_21_FD_205663 | JGI IMG/M metagenome (GOLD analysis project Ga0325405, IMG submission 205663) | Populus deltoides microbial communities from Bellville, Georgia, United States - Xylem-Control-R2 | ecosystem: Host-associated > Plants > Phyllosphere > Stem > Wood/Secondary xylem... | reverse complement strand
ATAAAATACTATTTATAACACAATTACAAAAGAAGCTTCAAATAAAGTATTCAATTCTAGTTGTTTTATAGGTTACATATACATGGGTGATTTTCCGGGAAAGAGATAGTAAGGGGCATTACATTAAATTATTTTTTATGAAAGAAACAGGTCTTGGTCTTCGTTAACTAAAATTAATTTAAACATATTTTAATGCTGAAAAAAATATTTCAAAGTTTAAATAATTTAATAACTGATGATTCATTTAAAATCCAATAAAAAAAAATTGATCTCAACATATAAATTTCTTTCTAAAACTATATCTTATTAAAATAAAAAAAAGTTTTTATTAAAAAGCAACTGCAGGAATAATAAAAGGTTTTAGCGTACAAGTGGGAGCAGGAACTTTCTCCCACTTTGAACGCCACCGCGTTCACGCGTGGAGCTCCTATCGTTATTTTTGGGTCCGTTTGTTTCTATATTTTAAAAGAATTTTTAATAAAATTTAATTTTTTTATTTTTTATTAACTTTAAATTAATATATTTTTAGTGTTTTAAAATTATTTTAATGTACTGATGTCAAAAATAATTTTTAAAAAATAAAAAAAATATTATTAACATATATTTTGACATGAAAAACTATTTGAAAAGCTATTTTGTTTATAAACTATATATCCAATGGTAAATAATTTTATTTTTTATTTTTAACAAATGGGAAATAAATATGAATAAAGTAACCTAAAACAAAAAAAAATAAAAAATTGAGTCAGCTTTCTCAAGGTCCACCACACAAATAACAATAACAATAATAATATAAAATAAGGTGGTGGGTGCTTGACAGAACCCCATCTCTTAATAAAAAAAACAAAAACCCTACAAAATGACAAATTGACTTAAAAAAAGAATTCAACTATGAAATGTTCTTTTCAAAATTTATAAAAAAATAAAAATATTAATCTACTTTTTTTTGCCACTATGATTGAGTTGTGATCGAACAACTTTTTATTAAAATTTATTTTTTAATATTTTTGAATTGTTTTAATGGGTTAATGTTTAAAATAAAATTTTAATAAATAAAAATATTATTTTAATATATTTTCAAATAAAAATTCTTTAAAAAATAATATTAACCAATCTAACAAGCAGCAGCTCTAAATAAGAGATAGTGTGCTCGTGATTTTAGTGGATTAAATAGAGGGATTAAAATGATTGAAGTTACAAACTCGAGGGACCAAATAAATTCCTTTTTTCCCAATTTGTTTTTTATTCACTCGATCTTTTATAAAAAAAGAAAAAGCAAAGCCAAAGACAACACAAGCAACTAAGAGAAACATCCTATGTTTCAACAAGCCAAGTTTTCAACTCAAGCAGTTCTTTTCTCAGAAGCCAAATCTTTCCATGGATACAGAAACTTCGCCGTAAGGACTCGCTCACAAACCAATCTTTTCCTACAAGAAATTGACTAGAAAACTAAGCTTATATTTATATCTCATATGGCTAATCGTATTTTCTTGGTGACCATCCAATATTGGCAGGTTTGAGACTAGTGAGATGCTGGCCGATTTCTTGGCTTCCACACCATTGCTATCCGAGTCATGGAGGTTATGCAATCTCGCCACAGCAAACTCACCACAGAGTTTCGTAGTTGATCAGGTCGGAAGTATTGGGTATGTGGCCTTTTCCGGCACCCTATTTGTATCAGGCTCAGACCCCAGTTTCAAGAATTTGGTTCGTTTGCCAGTACATGATGTTGCTGGCAATGACCTTTTTGTTCCTTTACATGACCAAAATGAAGGGGAAGAGCCTGTCATGGTGCAAGGTGCCTTGCTGAGGATTTTCGAGAATATATACAGCGACCCAAGTTTTCAAAACCAGGTCAGTTTTCTTCCACGGTGATCTTCCTTGATATACGTGGTGTTGATTAATTATATGCTGTGTGGTTGGAAAGAAAATCAGAGAAAATATAACTGTTCTGTTTGTTTGTTAACGTGTATTGATTTGGAAATACATCAAAATCATTTCAATGTATTTTTTTTAAAATATTTTGAAAATTAACTGTTATTACTGTACTCTCGTACAACTAATCTCTCGCAAGAAAATGGAAAAAGAGAAGGTAATAAAGACAGTAATTCTGGCTATCTAAGGACAGTATCTTTGGATGATAAGGTGAGTTGAGTGAAAAAGTTAAAGGCTATAATCATAAGAAGAAAAGGCAAGAATGAATGGATGTCATGTCATGTACATTTTCTCTGAGCGTGTTTGACAATGTGGTTGCGGTTGCTTTTTAAATAGCTTTTCGTGCCGAAATACATGTCAATGATTTTTTTTATTTTTTAAAAATTATTTTTGACATCAGTACATCAAAACGATCCAAAAAGTACAAACCGCACTCAATTTTAACAAAAAAAAAAAATTCAAAATTTGACGAAACACAGTTGCAAACACAATGCCAAACACACCTGCTAGAAGGCCAAGCTGTTCTTTCCCATTAGGGCACAGAGAAGAGTTGGGATTTCACCCCCTCATCTTCTTACCCTTGTAGAGAAAACAAAAACTTTCTTCCATTCATAATCCTGCATTTTCTTTGATTTTCCTCCCATAAAAGATGGAATCTTTTCATGGCAGAGAAGAAACTTTGAAAACCAATCTGCTTCCTTAATTTCGCCATGATTTTCTTGCCTTCCCACTTCGCTTTATTTATTTTCCCCACATCACCCGCAGACCAGTGGGAAATCATTGACGGCACTACCATGTTCATCATTGCATCTTCGTTCAATAATCTGTACAGAAAGGAAGTCTCCAATTTAATAATTCTGTGTGGGCCATCCAGTCATTACACACTACTCCTCAAGGAATCACATGTTTGTTTCATCGCTTTATTTTAGGGTCACGATTTTACCCAATTGCCTTTTACATTTGGGTCGGGTCGGGTCGGGTCGGGTCGGTTTGATGGTGGGGTTAAAATTATATTTGACGTATATTATAATTTTAAAAGTATTTAATTAATTAATACATAATAATTTTATATGGTTCTACTTAAATTTCTTTTATTGAAATGTGAATTATAAAAAAACTATAATTTATAACTTTTTTTCACTTATCTTTTCACATTGCAACCTTAAAGACTATAACCACTCTTGTATATCAAAAGATTTCAAGGACCAAAACAAAGAGTTTTAAAGTTTAGAGAGCAACTTATATTTTATCATATTTAGGATAATAGGGGGCATATGTAAATTTCAATGACACCTTTAATTGATAATGAAGATTATTGCTTTCAATTATGAAATAAAACTATTTTTTAAAACATTAATTAAAGCTAAACTGTATTGATATTTAATTGTATCTCTATACACAGATTACCGTGCATTACTATAATCAAATTACCATTTTATTTTTGAGTGACTTAAATTTAAGCCTTTGATCTGGGAGTATTTTTGTCATTTTTCCTGGTTCAGTGATCTTTAAAAGATTTTTTGGGAATGTACGCGTCTTTTTAATTTTTTAACACAATAAAAATACTCTTTTACCCCTCGAGTCAATAAAATTTAGGAATTGTTGAGCAATGACTTTCTTGGCTTTTCATAATATTCATAACAACTAAAATACATCTTTGCCCCCAATAAAAAAAAAGGGCTGCTAGACAAGGATATTTAACATTTTTTCAATTTTTATGTATAGTAAAATAATGTTTTTAGCTTTAGAAAAGACAAAAAAGAAGCTTTGTCTTTGGCGGTATTTTGATATTTTCATATGAGTATTTTGTGTAATTAAAAAGACCATGAGGGCTGTTTTGGTATTTTCATGTTTTATTTCAGTCCCCATTCTTTTAATTTTTTATTTTGTTTTGATTCTTTTTATAGTTTCACTCCTCCTAAATCCATTTCTATTTTTTATTGGTGTTTCAGAATCCATCCTCTTTGTTTTGATTTTTGATTTTGATCATTTTCTCTTTTGTTTGAGTTTTATTTGTTTACTATTTAGTTTTTCAATTCTAATTTGTGTATATTATGTTTTTCAATTTGATCCTTCTACTTTTGATTTTTTACTTTTTTCTCTTGGTCTTTTTTTCAAAGTTCTTATAGTTTTTAATTTTATACTCTTCAAATCAAATTTATAGTTTTTTTTTCAATAGTAATAATATTGTTTTTCAAATTTAATAATAATAATAATAATAATAATAATAATAATAATTGTAATTGTAATTTATAATTTTACCTTTCAAATAAAATTTATGTTTTTTTTCAATAGTAATTTTTTTTTAAAATTTATTATTAATAATAATAGTAACAGTATTAGTAGTAGCAACAGTAGCAGCAGTAATATAGTAATAGTAACTATGATTGTGATAATAATAATAATAATAATAATAATAATAATAATAATAATAATTGTGGTTATAACAGTAATAATAATAATGATGATACTAATAAGATTATATTATAACAATAGTATAAACAATAACAACAACAACAACAACGATAATAATGATAATGATAGTGATCACGATAATTATACTAATAACAATTATAATATTACTTATTGATAATAGTAGTAATGGTGGTAGTTGTAATAATAATAACACTATTAGTAATGATAATAATAACAATGAAAATAACAATTGTTATAATAATAACGATGATAATTCATCATTCTATGTTATATTTGTTGGGAATTGAGTTTCATTATTTTTTTATGGATGATATTTTTGATCTAATATTCTGGATTATTGGTTCAAAAAGTTTACATGGCCTGACGTGCTTTTATTTTTCGCTTTATTTTTATTTTATTTTATCATTCAACATTAATTTTTGAAAATAAAAAAAGATCATCCAAGTTTCCTTTAAATCTGTTAAATAAACCAATTTACATTGAGTTAGCTCTTAAAGATTTATCATCTTGCCTTAATTTATACCATTGCAAAAAAATCTTTGTGTTTTTAATAACTTTTTTGTACATTTTTAAAAACATGGTTCGGCTTACAATGAAACGCGGACAAACAAACTAGTACATATATAAAAGTTAATCACAAAGGAATTTACTGTAATTCTTTTTTCCTTAACAAATTCAAGACATTCATTTTTGTTATACTGGTGGTGATATTGATTAATCGATGATGATTTCCATTGATACCACTTTAAAGAATATTATTTTTTTTCTCAAGAATCTATTGAAATAATTTCCTAAACATGATATTATAATTTCGTTAAACTTTACATTAAGATGATGTTGGTTGGAGACAACATAGTTGACCAAGTACTATTCAAGTCAACCTATAATAATAATAATTATTATTATAATAATAACAATAATAATTTATTATTCAATGTTATATTTATTAAGAATTGAGTTTCGCTACTTTTTCATGGATGATTTATTTTATTTAAAATACTGGATTACTGGTTCAAAAAGTTTACATAACTTGACGTTCTTTTTTATTTTTCACTTTATTTTTTTAATTTTATTGTTTAATATTGACTTTTGAAAATATAAAAAAGGTTATCCAAATTTCATTTAAACTTGTTAAATAAATCAATTTATATCGAGTTAGTTCTTAAAGATTTGTCGTTTTGCTTGAGTTTATAATATTACAAAAAAAAATCTTTGCGTTTTTAATATTTTTTTGGTTTTTAAAAATATAGTCCGGCCCTCATTTTCACGGGCAAACGAAAATTCACTGCAATTTTTTTTCTTAACAAATTCAATTAAAATATTCATTTTGTTATAATGGTGGTGATATTGATTAATGGATGATGATTTCTATTGATTCCACTTTAAAGAATAATATAATTTTTTTTCAATAATCTAAGTTTTTAAATTGATATTAAAATTTCTTTGGTATTTAGATTAAGATGATTTTAGTGGGAGACAACATAGTTTACCAAGTACTATTCAGGTCAACCTGTAATGCAACTTTGGAGAAGCTTGAACTTCTAGAATTGTTAACTCTTGAGAAAGCTCACAAAAAGAAAAGAAAAAAAGAAGCAAGGATTTCTATTGGTTGAACAAATCCTTTTACTAATAATTTGTAGAATATCACGTTGTTTATCTTCAAGAATAAACATGTGTATGCAGATGTCTACGCTAATGCAGACAAGTCAGTCAATTATCTTCGCAGGCCATTCCATTGGTGGAACAACTGCCTCTCTTGCTGCTCTTTGGCTCCTTTCTTACCTTCAATCCAATTCTCCAAACCTCTCAGTTCTGTGCATCACCTTTGGCTCTCCATTGCTAGGCAACGAGACCCTTTCTCGTGCCATTCTTCGCGAAAGATGGGGTGGCAAATTTTGCCATGTTGTATCAAAGTATGACTTGATGCCACGGATACTCTTTGCTCCACTAGATCCCATAGCTCCCCTCATAAAACCCCTATTACAGTTTTGGCACTTGTATATGACTTCTCCACATCTTGGATTGCTTGCTGTCCAACGAAATGATGAATACGAGGCTAAGATTTTCCAGTTTGTGTCAGTTCATTTGGGAAGGTTAGTAGAAGCTGGGGAAGAGGCAGTGACAGGAGTGTTTAGGCCATTTGGGAACTATTTTTTCTGTTCTGAAGACGGAGCAATTTGTGTGGACAACGTGGAATCTGTTATTAAAATGATGTATTTGTTGCTCGCAACGGGGCCTAGCTATAGCATTGAGGATCATCTCAAGTATGGTGATTATGTAGAGAGAATTTCCTCACAATTTTTGGAGAGGAAAAGTTCCATGGAAGGAGAGCTTCCTGAATCAAGCTATGAAGCAGGAGTTGTACTGGCATTGCAGTCATCGGGAATTGCCAGTCAGGTAATGCTTTCTATTAGAATTAGTGGTATTCTTTTGGCTTTGTTCTGCTATAATATATTTTAAGAGAAGTGGAAAAGCTTTCTTAAGTCATTCCTTCTTGAATCAATGCACAGGAACCAGTCGCAGAGCGAGCCAAAGATTGCCTAAAGGCAGCAAGGCGAATGGGTCGTACACCAAACCTAAACTGTGCCAATCTGGCAATTAAGTTGTCCAGAATCAATCCTTACAGGGCAGAAATAGAATGGTATAAAGCGTTGTGCGACCGGTCTGATGATCAGATGGGTTACTATGACTCCTTTAAACGAAGGGGAGCCTCGAAAAGGGACTTTAAAGTCAACTTGAACCGGCACAAGCTAGCTCAGTTTTGGGACAACGTAATCGGCTTGATGGAAAGCAATCAACTCCCTCATGATTTTCACAGACATGGAAAATGGGTCTATTCTTCACAGTCCTATAAGCTCCTTGTCGAGCCTCTGGATATTGCTGAGTATTATCGAACAGGCATGCATCACATTAAGGGGCATTACATTAACCATGGAAGAGAGAGGAGGTACCAGATATTCGATAGGTGGTGGAAAAATGTTAGAGTTGAAGAGAATAAACGGAGCAAGTTTGCTAGTTTGACTCAGGACACATGTTTTTGGGCAAAAGTGGAGGAAGCTAGGGGGTTGTTAGATGATGTTGGGAATACTAGGGATCCTAGTCATTCGGCTTTGCTTTGGGAGAAGATGGATGGTTTTGCAAGCTATGCAAAAACGTTGGTTGAAGCTAAGGAGGTGTCTATAGATGTGGTGGCAAAGAATTCGAGCTATTCTTTGTGGCTGAAAGATTATAATGAACTGAAATCGCAAAGGGAGCAATTCCGTCCCCAGTTTTCCGGTTTAATGAACAGGGAATTAGTTCCATAGATCCCATTCAAAGGCCATGATGCCAATTGCCATGCAGGATTTGTAATGAATATGTAAAACATCTTTGTAGTTTATGGTATATGAATCAATCTATACAATATCTGGATTCATGTCGTGTGCCTGTCCCTTTTGCAAAAAAATGCCTTGAAAATCTGCTGCCAGCAATTCTCCGGTGCTTGAATCGAACAAAAACAGGTAAAATTTAACTAAAAGAAAATGTAAACCCTTTTCCTTCAAAGAAAAAATAACCTAAAAAATACATAAAAAGGAGACACTGAAACTATGGGATCCCAATATAAGCATGCAAGGTTGAATTTGTGATGGCAGCTTAAACCTTCCCATTTGAAATATCAATATTTCTAACAGGTCCCTTGAACCATTTCCTTGCATCCAGCATCCACCAGAGCATTATCAAACTCAAACCAACACCTATAGCCACCGGCGCATAGTTGAAAGTATTCCAGGAAAGGGGGTAATAAGTTGGCAGAAGAAAGACTGAACAGGTATAACAAATCCACAGAAAGGCAATGATGCAAACTGGCCTCCTTGCTCTGCCTAGGTAAAACGGCCCAGCTTTGAAATTCTTCTCGTCCATTACAATTCTTGCAAAGATTGGAACTGCATAGCCTCCAACCCATCCAATTGTACATATGGAAGTTATGGCAGTGAAGACTACATTGACTTTCAAGATCGGGAGTCCAAGAAGAATGCAGATGGCTGCACATAGCCACACTGCATTTGAGGGAACCTTATGCTTTGGGTGGATTTTTCGCCAGATGGATGAAAAGGGAATTCCTTCATCTCTTGATAAAGCATACACCTGAAGGAAACAATGGCACACCCATTTGGTGTTAGATTTCGGATTCAGTCTTTTCAATTTGTATGTCAATTTTCTAGCAGAAAGAGATGAATATCATTGTCAAAATGCAGTTCTGTAAGATCACGTTCGAAGCTGTCAAATAGGTAGCACTGTGAAGTCTTGAATCTTGAATCTTGATAAAGCTACAAGCCTACAAGAACTCAACTACTTACCACTCTAGCTGCACTGGTGGTGATTGAGAGCCCACCGAAGAAAAATGAGCCCCATATGATGAACAGTAAAACGATTGCTCCAGCAGAATTATGATATCTTCCTTGGAATGCATCATAGAGTATTTGAGCTGGCACAAATGCACCTGCAGTCTCATTGCTTGGATCGTATAGGTAGCCAAAATCCTGAAGAAGAGTTGCAAGTAGAGTTTAGATTTTAGACTTCAGCTGAATCCCACCAACAAATTCCTTGAGGTGAGTGGGATCTAAACTAAATAACTTCTGATGATGACAACAATATTACAACGTCAAAGTGGAAATACTGACTAACAAGGAAAGAAATTACAGGAATCAGAAGGGCAGTTGTACGACTAGCCAAACATACCTGAATACTGAAAGTAAGGGCTAGGATATAAGCCCAGCCAAATACCGTAATGATCCCAATGCTAGAAAGAATTGCAATAGGACCATTTTTATCTGCACCTTTAGTTTCCTCTGTAAGATGGGCTGCTGCATCATATCCATACAAGGAATACTGACTGACAAGGAAAGATAGAACGACTACGTAAGGTTTGCTTGATATTCCTGTCGATTCAGGCGCGGTTTCAAAATGAGTGAATACATATGAAGCAGATTGTGTAGTAAGCGACACCAGAGGAAGCATTATAACTATAACCAACCCTCCAATAACCTACCATAAGAAATCAAAATCAATAGTTTTTATTTTGCACTAGAAAGAAAGAAAGGAAAAAAAGAAGAAGAAAAGGACTAGCAGTAATACGAAAAACATAAGATTTTTACCTGCCACCATATTGAAATTACATCAATGAAGGCTATTACTTCCAATGCAAATGTGTTGAGCACTGCCCATATCAATGTGAGGCCTATGTACATGCATAAGAACAACCATTTAGGTGCAAAATATCCTCCATCTTTATTTGTTCCGGTGCACAATAAGATGATACTCTGCAAAGTTTGTGAACCTGCATATGCCTTCCAAACCAAGTAAAAGAATCAACATCTCAATCTCAGTTCTTAAAGGTGAGAGTCCACCGAACAGAAAACTACCTGTGTACCGATGCCTGCGACTAGCCCTATGGTCTCAAGCCAAGCACAACACCATGATGCAAACGGTCCCCATCTGGGACCTGCTAAATGAGCTGCCCAAAAATAGAGAGACCCGGTTGTCTGTTTAATTTGCATCCAAGAGAATGTTAGGTCTCTAAAACTTGCATCTAAAGTATGCATAGTTTAATCAGGCATGAAACTTTCAGAAATTCCTTCAATTTTATTCTGAGAAATTACTGCCAAAATATCCCAATCAAGGAGATCACTTTCCTCTCATAGTCATAAACATGTATATATTCTTAAAACTAACACGCTTTTTATAGAAGAAGCATTAAATTCACAGATTTAGAATTTGATTAGGAAAAGACTTGCATAAACAACAACTGAAACATAGAATCGTTAAGAATAGACTAGGAAGTTTAGAAGGAACAAACTGGAAAAGAGGAACAGATCTCAGCCATTGCAATGCCAACAAACCAGGTGAAGAAAGATACAACCACCCATCCCCAGACAAGACTTGCAGGACCTGCATATAGAAGGCTTGAACCATACAGGGGAGTAATCCCTGTGAAAAGGGTCATTGTTGAAAATGATATTGCAAGAGTTTTGAACAAAGTCTGCAACAAATAAAAGGAAAAACACAGTAAGTACATCTGCAAATGATAAAAGAAAATCTAATAAAACCCCATCAAAAGGGTAAGATTTTTAGCATCCCATCAACAAGAGAGAACAAAAACCTAGCAAAACATGCACAAAAGAAGAGCAAAATCTAAGGTTATTATACAAAGAGGAATCAAGGTTCAAGAATACCATTTCTCTTCTGAGCTCTTGCTTGTATCCCAGTTCATTGAGTCGCTTCTCCCCGGGATCCATTTCTTGGACTTGTGCTGCCTCTGGTCGTCTAAATCCCATTCCACCAAGATAGTATCTCCAATTTAGGTAAAGATGAAACTGAGCAAGTTATATGAAACTTTCTCCCACCAAGATAGTATCTCCAATTTAGGTAAATATGAAACTGAGCAAGTTATATGAAACTTTCTCCCTTCATTGAAGGTTTCCAGAAAGGGTTGACTTATGCTTGCTTCTACCAAGATAGTATCTTTTTGGCTTTAATTTAAGCATATCAGTCCATGTTTGCTGCTGCCATGTTTGAATTTTATTTATTGGCTCTCCCTCCAAGCAAATATAATATCAGCTGCATATCCCTATTCCCCCGCAACCTAGTATCCAGTTTCACATTTCACATTCAACGATTCTTATATTATATGGGTGTCAAGACAAGTATAAGCATAGAGCGGTTCTTTTCTCTGATGAAATAAGGTTGGCAACATCTTGACAGATCCGATCCAGAGTGGACCATCTGCTCAATACATGGGGTGACGAACATGGCAGGCAGGGGATACCATTGAACATCACTAGTTTGCATTTCTTTCGAAAGTTTGACTTTCATGTCGTTCAGTTAACGAACTCAAAGCATTGATTGTTCAAACTCAGTAAATGGTAGGTATGGGGACCCATCAAATAATTCCTGAAAGCTGGGGTCCGAAGCTCTAATCCCACTTGAAGAAACATCTGCTTGGTAATATGAACAAATGGGAAACCAAATCGCTTTATCATGGGAGATGGACTCGCTTTGGATCATTTTTCTCCCAGAGAATCAGTAAGCACATGCACTTTTAAGGATTTGACTTAGTCCACAAACTTTCTTTTTTTTTATGCTGCTGTTGTACAGGACAAAATCTTGTTAAGGGTATCGATCAAGACAAATGAGCAAGCAAAGCCACTTATATATTATCATACTCCATGCCGGCAACCCCATCTCATCTGAACCATTAAAGGTCTACTGAAAAGTGGCTATCTTGCAAAGACAAATCATCTCGATATTTGAAACATTGACCAAATTAAAAATAGCAGTGGTTCCTATGTCCCTTTTAAGAGTGCTGAGCTTGTTACGTTTCTCCAACTGCAGACATTCAGAAGCACCCTTGGTGGGAATGGGATGCCAAGAGCAAGCCAAAACTCGGTCGTGGCTCAAAAGTCAAAACTAGTTTGTCATGATACTAATAATACTATTAATAATATTAATAATTATGAAAATAATAATAATAATAATAATAATAATAATAATAATAATTATTATTATTATTATTATTATTATTATTATGATTATAATATTAATAATAGTGATGATTGTAATAATAGTAATAATAATAATATTAATAATTGTAATGATGATAATAATAATTGTAATAACAATGATAATAATTATAATAATAAGCAAAATAATCTTGGAATAATATGTTTTGGTATATAGTTATTTTTCTCATCAATGGAACCCTCTCAGCGGAAATTTATATTCTTTTTTCTTATAGTGGTTTTTCATTTAGTCTTTTAATTTCAATTTTTTATGTATTTTTTTTATTGGATCCTTATTTTTTGGATTTTTCCCTTAATTATTTTATAAAAGTTTTGTTGGTTTTGATATCACCTCTTAATCTGGTTTATGATGTATTATTATTTTTTATTTTTTTGAGTTATTTTTCTTTTCAATTAAACCCTCAAATTGGAAAAAAATAGTTGCCCTACAATTTATTTTTATTTTCACCTTAATTTTTTTAATTATCATATTTTATTTTAGATTTTTTTGTGCAATTAATTTTTTTTTCTGATTATGTTCTTGGTTTATTAACCCGGTTTAATTTTTTTTATTTTTATTTATTTAATTTAGTGCTTCTATTATTTTTTTCCCAAGATATCATGATATTTCTTGAAAAATTACATTTCTTGAAAAAAGATCACCGACTAACATCATTGTCTAAACGTTATTTTTTTTTCCTAAACACACTTGCAACATTTAAACATCGTTTTTCACTAAAAAAACCGTTTCCATCTCTTTAATATCATTTTTTTTTTTTTGAAAAATAAGGACCCGCACAGCGGGCCCATGCTTAAGTATTCTGCTAGGTAGGCTTTGAGCATGGCGGAGATGGAGTCCTCCCAATTTTCAGAGGTACGGCCAGTATCATGCTCAAGAAAAACAAACAATACAGATAAATCTTCTGGTTTGATGTTGAAACTTCCAGGACCACGAGCATTGACATAAAGATCTTCAATATCAACCTCATTCTAAAAAATTGCCCATAGACTGAAAATGTATTACAGATTACAAAGACCAACAGGCATAAGCCTGGGGAATCTCAAGAATAAATAAAATAATAAACAAATTGAACAGCTATAATATTCTACTCTACTTTCCACTGCTCCAGGACAATTGACAGCATCCATAACGTTGCAAAGAAGTTCGGAATGGATATTATCAATGATCCTTAAAGAAGAAGATATCCTTGTGTTATAGAGAGAGAGGATTCATTTCTTTGAGGAGTTGCCATGTCGTTTAATCGGCAAGGTTTGGTGACTTCATTTTTTATATAAATCTTGCATGAGACAAATGCAGAAGTTACCTTAAGCTTTGAAGGTTCAAGAAAGAAGCGTGTACTCTATCCAGCAACTGCCCCAGAAGAGTGGGCTAGTCATGTCATTGTTGCTGCATCAAATGAATGAATCACTTCTTCCAAAATTGTTCGGGTATCAGTATCCAGAGGACTCTCTGGCTTGTCTGAATGGGCAATATTTAAGAGGTAAAGCTTCTTAGAGGACACAAATGCAGCTGAGAAGATCCTCCTCATCCCTCCCCTTGTGCTGTCAACCTTGTACTCGAATTCATATACTTGCAGACCTCCATGGCCTGATCTCTCAGCCACTGAGATAACCTCGGCATCCTTTGTGCTTTCCTGTAGAACAAGAGAAATTATAGTCACCAAAGCTTTGAAAGTCCCTCGAATTCATTTAGTTGAAAAATTGTAGCAATAGATGAACATGCCTAAGCACAACAATAAAGAGACAACGGGTTTTCTAATTGTTTCTCCACGCATAACTACAACATTATTGCTTAAAAATCAATCTCTTCCCTGAAAATAGCAGCAGGACAAAAAAAAGAAGACATGATAAAATAGCAGCAGATAAAAATTTCAGGTTACTGGACTATCGAATCTCAACAAAGAAGCTTGATTTCTAACCTTTCACATCAAAAAGTAGCGTTCTTCTACTACTCATCCTCATTCATCCAATTTTCAATGACATTCTAACTTTATTTTAGCAGTTTTTACCAAAATCGACCAAATTCAACACAGATTCCAACCAAAAGCATCAAAATTCAGAAAATTTACCAAAATCAGCATTGCATAGAGAAGATTTCCATCAAACATTACATTTAAAAACAACACTCACTTTTTTCTTTTCAGCTTGTATAAGCTTGTCAGCCACAAATTGAGGACTCCCAAATTCACCAAGACTAGCGAGACGAACTGGGGTCACCACAACACCAATATTGTTACTCCCTTTATTCACTTCTTCAAACAGCACTGTTGCCCCAGCTTTATCCACCTAATTCACACAAAACTAACCCTATTCTTTCAAAACAATAAATTAAAAAAAGTACTTATATTTAATAAGTTAAGTACTTACAGAGAGAGAAGGAAGTACCTTAACATATGAAGAGGGTGTAAGGAGTGTGAAACCCTCCTTGGAATCAGTGTATCTTGCAAGCTCCAATTCTTGAGCCAAGATGGAGTTGTTAGACAAGTTTGGTAATGACCCATTTATGAGGAGAGCAAGAACCGAGAGGTTTAGCTTTCTTCTCTTGCTTGAACCAAGTGATAGTATTAGTGTTTCATTCTGAGGGTCATTGATGCTTTCTGGGTTTTGTTTTTGGTTTGAAAAGGAAGCTTTTGTCAATGAAGTCATTGAAGAGAAGGTTTTGGGAGAAAAAAGTTTGAGAGTGTGGTTTTGTTGGCAAGGATTGTGGCTTGTGAAAGAGAAGCTGACTTGCAGTGCCATTGGAGATGGAAATGATAAGGGACTCCTCTCATCCACACCATTATACGACGTCTACTTCCATCAATTACTAGTTATACGCCCTTGCTTGGCTTCGGCTTACTGCATTACCGTACGCGGGTAAAAAAATTAATTATTAAAATTATAAAAAAAATATTTGATATATTTATTAAATTTAATTTAATAAACCAATTTTAAAATTTTTTTATTTGATTTTTTATTTAGTTTGAATTTAAAATTAAATTAAGAAAAAATTATTTTCAATATAACTCAGTCAACTTGATAAATATAAAAACAATTTACTAACCAATAAAAAATTAATAAAATAAAATTAATAAAATAAAATTAATAAAAAAAAAGAGGAAAGAAAGTCATTAAAATAAAACAGGCAATTCAAAGGTGACATTTGCTTGTAACCTTGCCAAAGATTTTCACATTATCTGAGAAATGGAAAATATTTTCCATGATGAGGTTCTGGTCCCTATTATTCATGCCCTCACAAAGGCCCTTTTAAATGGGCATTCTTTGTTGGAAAAAAGATGTCTATG
>Ga0325405_1003954_pt1 | contig 15215 bp, 10 predicted proteins | sample PopdelMetagenome_21_FD_205663 | JGI IMG/M metagenome (GOLD analysis project Ga0325405, IMG submission 205663) | Populus deltoides microbial communities from Bellville, Georgia, United States - Xylem-Control-R2 | ecosystem: Host-associated > Plants > Phyllosphere > Stem > Wood/Secondary xylem... | reverse complement strand
AAAAATTTAATTTTTATAAACATATCCTTAACTCTGTATCTTCTCTAGATATGTCTGTGACTGAGCTCCATAAAGAATTCCTATTTAACATTAATCTGTCCATCAAGTTTTTGATCCCCGATTAAGATTATCTTGATAAATGAGATTTTACTCTGTAATTTTCATGTATAGCTGTCAATGACCTGAAACATGCAAATTAAAATTCAAAGTGGGAGCATTGAATTTCTTGTCAGTTTACACCCTTCTGTGGTGTTCCCTCTTCCCATTGATTGAAGAGCGTCTAAGAGGAAAAACTGAGAAGGCAAAAGTTATGTTGTACAGTGAAAAAGAGCATGAGAAACACACAAAAACAGAGATGCATGAATCCTTCTCCACTAGCGGCTCTCGTCCATCAGATCATTGTGGTTTCAAGACTGATGCCCAATCATTGCCCTCTTTGTTCGATTCCTCAGACCTTTAGGAAACTGTATATGAGATGTTATAGAATAATTTACCGAGAGTGACGGAGGACTTGACAAAGGGCTGAGGGGTGGGTGAGATGTTATGTCAAGAAATGATTTTGGAAAATTTCTTCATATTTGTTGAATAACTAAGATAAGATAGGAGTCTTGATCAAGGCAAGAACATAGGCTCTCCAAGACGATTGACAGAAGGAGAGAAGGAAAGCTCTATATCCTTAGCACGTCAAACACTCCTTTGCACATTAGAGAAATTGTCGAGCTATTAGAGCCAAAATTAGAGGCTAGCTAGCATAAAAGAAAAACAGAGGACAGTATATACAAGACAGGGAAGGAAGTAATAACATACATACATATACATATACATATACATACATATATACATATACATATACATATACATATACATATATATTAAAAAGAACTTGAGTTAACGCATCAAGTCTACGACCCGGATCATGAGATTGGGATAAACAAATTCAATGTGCAGATAATTGACATTAAACACCAACCAACCAACCTTCATTTATTTTATGATTATAATTAAGTGCAGAAACATTGAACTAACCTTCATTCTCCAAGCAACCAACCAAACTAGCCCTTCCCAAATCAAGACTTTGCAATTCTTTAAAAGGCAGAAACAAAGATGCGTTGAGAACCCAATCGCCCAAGCTCTTATCTCTTTCACCAAAAAGAGAGACTTGGATCACTCGCCTTGTAGTGTTATCACACTCGATCCCAGACCACTCACAACAATTACTACTGCCCACCCAATCTCCCAAGGAAAAGCCATCTGGGTCGATCAAAGATTGGATCTCCAAGAGACCAATCCTCTCTTCCTCCGAACACCCATAACAATGACCATGCCATTCGCCAACCAAAGTGAATAATGCTAGGAACATCCAAGCCCCAATTCTTTTCATCATCATCTTAGATAATTCTATGAACTGCTACGTAGAATATTGTTGTTTGTTATGTGCCTTTGGGCAACCATAGAGGTCCTATTTATACTACACTCTGGCCATTTCCATGACTTTGAGATGTTTTCTTTGAAGATCTTTTTTACTTTAATAATTGTACTTTTCTCGTTATAATTTAGAATAATTTAGAAGCCTACTTGCATGGTGTCATCACTATCATAAATATAATTAAATACATAAATTGTCAATAATAATAAACTCGGAATAATTATAAATCTCATCCCTGTAGATTGTGTGGCTATAGTAGTATATACAAGAACTTCAAATACATAACATTTACACACACACTCTTTTGTTTTAATGTTTGGAAAGGTATTCTTGACTTGTTTTTATTACATTTCAATATTAAATATTTTTTTTTCAATCGAGTCAAAGACATACCATTTATATTATTAGAATGAGAAGACTAGTCAATTTTTCTAGTTTTCTCCCTAATTATAAAATAAATCTGGTTTTTGAAGTCCAGATTTTAGGATAAAAGGAATTTATTTCTTGAAATTAATGCATTAAACAAAATTAAAATATTTTTTAAAAATTAAAATAGTAGTAAAAGAAAATTTAGTTTTTGATTGAAGTGTAAACTAGAGGTAAATGAACAAAAAGAAACTTTATTGATTATCTAATGAGTTACTTCTCCAGAAAGCAGGGTGTGAAAATGAGTTACTTCTCCAAAAATAATATAACAGAGAAATTGTCAATAATAGCAAATCATTTTCTATATCTCTTGTATCATATCTTCCACATAAACCTTTCTCTATGCTCTTCTAAGATATTAAAAATGTCAGTTTTGTGACGTAACTCTTTAAACCCATGACTTGAATAATGGATTCTATCTGGTTTAATTTTTTTTAAAATTATTTTTTACTTAATGATATGATAATAAAAATAAAAACTCGTAAAATTGAGCACTAATCAAATATTAAGATATTTATTTGAGACTGCAATAACATCATTGAAAGCAAATTGAAACAAAATCAATTCAAAATCAAATAAATGTTAAACAAATATTAAAAGATGAAACTAGACAAAAGCCAAAAAAGATTTAATTGAAAGAAAGAAAATATTGGAATGTAAAGTTTAAAAACTAAGGAATAATATTTATTAAACTTGATCCTAATCTCTGGACTTGACTTCTTACCTAACATATATTTAAAATTAATTTGTAAGAGAGTTGTCTGTACATTACCTAGTTGACTTGACATGTGCAAATTAAGGCAACCCGAATGACCAATAAAAACATGGTTTGGATTTTAAGAAAAAAAATCAAGATATCTTTTTTTTTTTAATATTGAGACGAAAATATATTAGATCAACTTAAGCTCCGTGGCTCAACTCGTCAAATACGCAACCCAGATCATGAACTCCACTTGATTTAAAAACTATTTTTTAATATAATGATACAATAACTAATATAAACACTTATAAAATTGAGAACTAAACAAATTTAGTGATATTTATTTGTGATTGTGATAACTACATATAAAGAAAAAAACAAATTATGACCAATTCAAAATTAACAAAATATTAAAGTGAAATTGAAAGGGAAAAAAGGGCAAAAATCATTCAATCAAAAGAAGAAAAAATTAGAAGATAGATTTTTTTTTAAGGGAGGATATGAATAGCAAAATAGGAGGGAAAACCCTAACTTTTTTTAGTATAATAAATGATTTTTAATTTAATTAAAATCTTTATCTCATACAATTAGACCTGAAAAGAGAAGAAAATTTCTAAAGACTGATTTGTAAAAGAAAAAAAGAAAAAAAATCAAATCAAGAAGCGAAAAAATACAAGGACCAATATACACACACATAGTGAAAGAGTTAGAAAAGCATAACTTTTTTAGTATAGTAGTTTATTTCTAATTAAATTGAAAACTTTATCTCATATAATTAGGCCAAAAAAGAATTAAATAAAAAATAAGGATTAATTTATAAAAAGAAAAAGAAAAATAAAGAATACAGAACCAAATCAACAAAGAAAAAAACTAATTTTTAAAAAATAAAGTACTCCACTATTCATATAAAAATAGAACATCATTATAGTATCCAACTAGACAGTGACTCATATTACTGGCTATTTTAATTTTTTTAAAGAAAAAAAAGTTTCAGTATTTTCAAATGTGATAAGTTTTTTTTTTAAATAAACATATATGTATGCAAGGGAATAGTGATTTGGTTTGAGAATACATGCTAAAAATCTAAACATGAACTAAAACAAAGTGGAATTAAAAAAAGTTAAAAAAAAAACCTAAAAGAGATCCATGATTCATTATATAGACTATGAGGTAAAATATTATGGATTAGCATAATATAATTACTTTTTACCCTTCTCTACACAAAACTATTGCCTTGCTAATAGGGGTAAAGTTGTCTTTTTAAATGATTTTAAAGGTTATTTATAAATTCACTGGAGATAATTTAGTAGGTTTACTCCTTTTTTGCATATTAAAACTACATCATTGCCTTTGCAAGCCCAAAAAAAAAAACAATTAACCTTTTGTTTAAGATCTATTTTGTATTTTGTATTTGATTTATACAGTACAATGATGTTAATATCTTAGAGAGTTAAAAAATCATCAACTTTAAGTTATTGGGCCTTAAACTTTGTTATTTGTTTTATTTTTTTTATGTAGGGTTATTTTTATCTCATATCTCAAGTTGCAGATAAGTTAAGTTGGATGCATACTTAATTAATTAATAAAAGTCATGTATCTATTTTTGCAAATTGGATGCACACTTAATTAACATACTTATTGAATATTAAGTGAGGCAAAAAATCTATAAAAAGAATATAAGTGAGCCAAACAACAATATTAAAAACGAATAAGAGGTGGTAAAAGAAGATGATACCAAAGGACACAAAATCACAAAAATTCATGAAACTACATAAGGCTCTCTACAAGTGAATTGTTTAAAAAGTTAAAAAGAAAATAAATGCACTTTTGTACACAGCAACAACAACTATAACAAAATGCTGGGCTGTAGAATATAGATGATTGTACACAGCAACATGAAAAAATCATATATCCTTAAGTAACTATTTGGCATCTCAATCTAGTAAATTAATCTTAAATTTCTTATATCCGACTCTTTACCCATATTAAATTTAAAATTAACCAACATAAAAATTGTTTTAATATGACTTAATCGATATAGTTGGTTCAAAGTCAATCCATATGACCGATAAAAAATGTAATTTGGCTTAAAAAATTTCAAAATAACATCTTTTTTGTAACATTGATACGACAATATATTAGATTGACCTTGATTTCATGACTTAACTCTCTAAACCCACTACCTTAATAACGGACTCTTTCTAGTTTAAAAACTTTTTTTTAATTATTTTTTACTTAATGATATTATAACAAAAATAGATGCTCATAAAATTAAGCACCAACCAAATATCAAGATATTTGTTTGAGATTACAATAACAAATATCATAAAAAGCGAAACCGAAACAAGACCAAATCAAAATAAATCAAATGTTAAAGGATTAAACCAGGAAAAAGCCAAAGAGGATTCAATTAAAAGAAAGAAAAAAAAATGGAAGGTTGAGTTTAAAAACAAAGTAACAATATGACATTGTTATTAAACTTAAAGGAAAAAAAATAATTTAAAAAATTAAAGTGTTTCACTATTCATGTAAAAATGAAACACCATTATAGCTCAAAAAAATAAAGTTTCGACATTGTTAGATTGTGAGAAAAAAAAAGTTTTAAAAAATATTCGTGTACAAAAGAGGAGAGAGATTTGGTTTGAGAATGCATGCTAAAAATCTAAACATGAACTAAAAACAAAGTGGAATTATAAAAATTAAAAAAAAATAAAAGAGATAAATGATTCAAGTGATTCATTATAGACTATAAGGTAAAACACTATGGATTACACATAATATATTTAATTTTTTCTCTTCTATACACAAAATAATTGTCTTGCTAATGGGGATAAAGTTGTTTTTTTAAAGTGATCTAAAGGTTATTTGTATATTGATCGGGGATAATTTAGTAGATTTACTCCTTTTTTTTAACATTAAAACTACATCTTTGCCTTTGCAAGCAAAAAAAAAAAAAAAACAATTGTCCTTTTGTTTAGGTTTAGGGTTTATTTTATCTTTTCTATTTTTTTCATAGTAAAATAACATCAATATCCTTGATAACAATACAACAACAAAGGAAAATACCAATATTTAAAATACAACAACCCTTTTTTTCCCATCTTCTGTTTTCTTTTTTTCATATCAATACAACAACAAAGAAAAATACCACTATTTAAAATACAACATAAAATTTATTTTCCTGTAGAATCAATGTAACATTAAAGAGGCATCTTCCGTTTTCTAGTCAGGAGGGATTACAAGAACTCAAGAAAATTGCCTTATGACTTGAGGAAAAGATTTATACTACCGCCACCAATCAAATGTGTGTGTAGTGTGCCTACACTTCCTCACCGTTCATTCTGCATGCAAGGCTAATTGGGAGTTCACATCTTTTTGTTAATTCTCTTGACAAGTGTTTTATTGAGAGTGACCAGGTTCAAGTATTGGGGAAGTGCGCAAAAAGCAAATAGCAAATCAATACATAAATAATTAAATTAAAAGAGAGGAAACAGAACTATATCCTCACAGAAGATGAAATGATAGAGCATATATCCATTTTCCCCCTTCTCTTGTAACATGGATTGCTCTGAGAGCTAATGTTTTGTTATTGATATCTGATTTCAGTCTGATTATCTGCGTAATATATCTCTGGAGATTCTTTCAATGAAAATTGTTAAATAATATTTATGTAGTCTTATTTATTAAGGGTAGAATGGTACTTTCAGTTCAACCTATATATACTTTAGTTGTATTTAGGTTAAGATGATGCATTTCATAATATATAGATTATTCAGAATTCTAGCCTCCTTTTTGTGTTTGATCTTAATTACTTTAACATGGTATCAGAGTTGATTTTATGAAACGAGGCTTAATCCCAAATATAGCTTCGCGGATCCCAATTTTTTTTTGGAGTGATATTTTGTCTTCCGCTTCTGCAAAATTAGGTATTTCGACAGTTTCTGCAATATTTTGGTATTTCGTCTTCCCTTCAGCTTCTGCAATTTGGTATTTGCGTTCAGTTTTTGCAAATTCGTTATGTGTTTTGGAGTAATCGTATAATTTCGAGAAGATATTTGTTTAGTTTCTGCAATTTAGTATTTTGTTTTCCGCTGCTTTTGCATTCTGGTTATCTGTGATTGTTGATTATGGCTACAGAAAGAGATGATTCGCTTTAGTCTGTGAGTGTGAGGTTGGTTGGAAAGAACTATTCGTATTGGAGTTATGTAATGAGAAATTTCCTTAAGGGTAAGAAGATGTGGGGGTATGTTAGTGGGACTTATATAATACCTAAGAATATTAAGGAGGGGGATGTTGTTTTAATAGATACATGGGAAGCAAATAATGCAAAGATCATTACTTGGATCAACAATTTTGTTGAGCATTCGATAGGTATGCAGTTGGCGAAGTATGAGACAACAAAAGAGGCTTGGGATCATCTGTAAAGGTTATTCACACAATCAAACTTTGCAAAACAATATCAATTAGAGAATGACATACGAGCTCTTCATCAGAAGAATATGAGTATCCAAGAGTTTTATTCTGCTATGACAGATCTTTGGGATCAATTGGCTCTTATAGAATCGGCAGAATTAAAGGCATGTGGTGCCTATATTGAGCGTAAAGAGCAGCAACGACTAGTACAGTTTTTAACAGCACTTCACAGTGATTTGAAGGACTTAGAGGTTCAATTCTGCATCGTTCTCCACTGCCTTCTGTTGAATCTGTTGTTAGTGAGTTATTGGCTGAAAAAATACATCTTCAGTCTTATTCTGAAAAGGGAATTCTTTCTGCTTCAAATCCTTCAGTATTAGCAGTGCCTTCTAAGCCATTCTCTAATCATCAGAATAAGCCTTACACAAGGGTTGGTTTCGATGAGTGCAGTTTCTGTAAGCAGAAAGGTCATTGGAAGGCTCAGTGTCCTAAGTTGAGACAGCAAAATCAAGCTTGGAAGTCTGGCAATCCGTCACAATCTAATGCTCATAGACCACCTCAGGGTTATAAACCACAACATCATAATACTGCAGCAGTAGCTTCCCCAGGCTCTATTACCGATCCTAATATTTTGGCTGAGCAATTTCAGAAGTTTCTCTCCTTGCAGCCACAAGCAATGTCCGCTTCTTCTTCCATAGGTCAGTTGCCTCATAGTTCCTCAGGTATGTCACATTCTAAATGGGTCTTGGATTCTGGTGCTTCCCATCATATGTCTCCAGATTCCTTATCTTTTACCTCTGTATCCCCTTTGTCCTCCATCCCTGTTATGACTGCTGATGGCACTCATATGCCCTTAGCAGGTGTTGGTTCTGTTGTCACACCTCACATGTCTCTCCCTAATGTTTATCTTATTCCACAACTCAAACTGAATCTTGTGTTTGTTAGTTAAATATTTGATTTTGGTGATTATTTAGTCATGTTTTCTGGTTCGTTTTGTTGTATACAGGATCTGCAGTCTTAGAAGCTGATTGGGACAGGCCATAGGGAGAATGGACTTTATATTTTGGATGAGTTAAAAGTACCAGTTGTTGTTGTTGCCGCTGCTACTACTACCGTTGATTTGTCTTCCTTTCGTTTGAGCCTTTCATCTTCTAGTTTTTATTTATGGCATTCCCGTCTAGGTCATGTTTCGTCTTCTCATTTGAGATTTTTGGCATCCATAGGAGCTTTAGGAAATTTGAAAACTTGTGACATTTCTGATTGTAGTGGATGTAAATTGGCAAAATTTTTCGCCTTACCTTTTAATCGAAGAATTTCTATTTCTTCTTCACCATTTGATTTGATTCATTCTAATGTATGGGGACCTTCTCCTGTTGCCACAAAAGAAGGGTCTCGATATTATGTCTCTTTTATTGATGATCATACTCGTTATTGTTGGGTTTATTTAATGAAACATTGTTCTGAATTCTTTGAGATATATGAAGCTTTTCGAGCTCTTATCAAAACTCAATATTCGGCTGTGATCAAATGCTTTAGGTGTGATTTGGGTGGGGAATACACCTCTAATAAATTTTTCCAATTGCTAGCCTTAGATGGAACCATCCACCAAACTTCATGTACAGATACTCCCGAGCAAAATAGTGTTGCTGAAAGAAAACATAGGCATATTGTCGAAACTGCTCGTTCTCTCTTGTTGTCTGCTTTTGTTCCTAGTGAGTTTTAGGAAGAAGCTGTTCTTACTGCTATAAGTTTGATTAATACGATTCCATCTTCTCATAATTCGGGTATATCTCCTTTTGAAAAGTTATATGAGTATGTCCCTGATTATTCATCATTTAGAGTCTTTGGTTGTACTTGTTTCGTTCTTCGTCCTTATGTAGAACGTAGTAATCTATCCCCTATATCCGCTATTTGTGTCTTTCTGGGTTATGGTGAAGGTAAAAAAGGATATCGTTGTTTTGATCCAATAACTCAGAAACTTTATGTGTCCCGTCATGTTGTCTTCCTTGAGCATATACCTTTCTTTTCTATTCCATCCATTACTCATAGCCTGACTAAATCTGATCTTATTAGTATAGATCCATTTTCTGAGGATTCTGGTAATGATATCTCTCCCCATGTTCGATCAATTTGTACTCATAATCCTGCAGGTACTGGTACTTTACTCTCTAGCACATCTGAAGCTCCATTCTCATCTACAACCCCTCAAGCTTCATCTGAGATTGTGGATCCACCTCTACGTCAGTCCATTCGTATTCGTAAGTCTACAAAAATACCAGATTTTGCTTATTCTTGTTATTCTTCATCATTTACTTCCTTTTTAGCCTCTATTCATTGTCTTGTTGAGCCCTCTTCCTATAACAAGGCAATTCTTGATCTGTTTTGGCAGCAAGCTATGGATGAGGAACTTTCTGCTTTGCATAAGACAGATACTTGGGATCTGGTTCCTTTACCTCCTGGTAAGAGTGTTGTTGGTTGTCGTTAGGTGTATAAGATCAAGACTAATTCTGATGGGTCTATTGAGAGATACAAAGCTAGGCTGGTTGCAAAAGGATACTCTCAACAGTATGGTATGGACTATGATGAGACATTTGCCCCGGTTGCAAAAATGACTACTATTCATACTCTTATTGTCGTAGCTTCGATTCGTTAGTGACATATTTCTCAGCTTGATGTTAAAAATGCCTTCTTGAATGGAGATCTTCAAGAAGAATTTTTTATGGCACCCCCTCCTGGTATTTCACATGACTCTGGATATGTTTGTAAGCTTAAGAAAGCATTATATGGTCTCAAACAAGCACCCCGTGCTTGGTTTGAGAAATTCTCTATTGTGATCTCGTCTCTTGGCTTTGTTTCTAGCAGTCATGATTCTGCTCTTTTTATTAAGTGCACTGATGCAGGTCGTATCATTATGTCTTTATATGTTGATGACATGATTATTACTGGTGATGATATTGATGGTATTTCAGTTTTGAAGACAGAGTTGGCTAGACGATTTGAAATGAAGGATTTGGGTTATCTTCGATATTTCCTGGGTATTGAGGTAGCATACTCACCTAGAGGTTACCTTCTTTCTCAGTCGAAATATGTTGCAGATATTCTTGAGCGGGCTAGACTTACTGATAACAAGACTGTAGATACTCCTATTGAGGTCAACGCGAGGTACTCTTCTTCTGATGGTTTACCTTTGATAGATCCTACTTTATACCGCACTATTGTTGGGAGTTTGGTATATCTCACCATTACTCGTCCAGATATTGCATATGTTGTTCATGTTGTTAGTCAGTTTGTTGCTTCTCCTACTACTGTTCACTGGGCAGCTGTTCTTCGTATTTTGCGATATCTTCGGGGTACAGTTTTTCAGAGTCTTTTACTTTCATCCACCTCTTTCTTGGAGCTGCGTGCATATTCTGATGCTGATCATGGTAGTGATCCCACAGATCGTAAATCTGTCACCGGGTTTTGTATCTTTTTAGGTGATTCTCTTATTTCTTGGAAGAGCAAGAAACAATCTATTGTTTCTCAATCATCCACCAAAGCAGAATATTGTGCCATGACATCTACTACTAAAGAGATTGTTTGGTTACGTTGGTTACTTGCTGATATGGGAATTTCATTTTCTCATCCTACTCCTATGTATTGTGACAACCAGAGTTCTATTTAGATTGCTCACAACTCGCTTTTTCATGAGCGGATTAAGCACATTGAGATCGATTGTCATCTTACTCGTCATCATCTCAAGCATGGAACCATTACTTTGCCTTTTGTTTCTTCTTCCTTGCAGATTGCAGATTTCTTTACCAAGGCGCATTCCATCTCTCATTTTCGTTTTTTGGTTGGCAAACTCTCGATGCTTGTAGCTGCCGCATTGTGAGTTTGAAGGGAGATGTTAAATAATATTTATGTAGTCTTATTTATTAAGGGTAGAATAGTACTTTCAGTTCAACCTATATATACTTTAGTTGTATTTAGTTTAAGATGATGCATTTCATAATATACAGATTATTCAGAATTCTAGCCTCCTTTTTGTGTTTGATCTTAATTACTTTAACAGAAATCAGGTCTCAGAACGCCATGCCCACTGCACGGATCCATAAGGTAATAATGCAGCCAAGCATTGAATTTCTAAACATCTTACCTTTTTTTTTTCTTTTCGCATTGTTATCAAACTCTTTTACATTTTATTGCTGCATATTGTTATGTATTTCGCCTTGCTGGAAAAATCTCATGATCACCTCCACGATGCTAATTCTATAATGCATGTGAAGTGTTTCATCCTTAACTTGTTAAGGAACAAGGACTGTGATGCATGGCTATTTTATATTTTATGATTGAGATGGTAGATTTTAAAGATTTTCCTGTTTAGGAGGTAAGACGTCACTTTCTTGCTTTTCTTCCGAGAGAAAGTATTTGATCCTTTTTTCATATATAATAATGCTGCCAAGCATTGAATTAATTTCTAAACATCTTACCTTTTGTTTTGTTTGTCGCATTGTTATCAAACTCTTTTGCATTTAATTGCAGTATATTGCTGTGTGTACGGCATGCTTAAATCAAAAAGTTGAGTAATCGATGAATGTTAGGCAAGAAAATTGCTGATTATTTTTGTTTTCTGCCTCCTCCTTTTCTTTCTCCCAACCTGAAAATTGTCATATTTTTTTTTTTTCAGCCGCCTCTTCTTCCCCCAACCCTGAAAATTGTCTGAGGACACTTTTATGCTTTGAATCAAATCCATCCTAATTCTTTCGCTCATAACTTTATGTGTGAACTGCCGATGTTTGATCATTTGTCTTCCTTGTTCAGTGCCTTCTTTTTTTCTTCGACATGGTTTCCTTTTTGCCTTTGATCTTGAACAACATCCCATAGTATGCCCCCTCAAGTTCAGAATCATGGGCTATTTCTCCCTATCTATTGTCCACTGATCAATCTCAAGTACTCCAGCAGTTATTATTATAGAACATGCAGAAATGCATGGCATCAAATGGAGTTCAAAGTTTTGCTGGTTTACAAGCGGCACTGCCTCCAGTCTCCGGTGTAACCCAGACTATCCCCAACACTGTTGTCCAGAATCCTAACATGTAGAGTATCCCTGGTGTTTCACAGAACTCACTGGGGAATTCAATGGGACAAGGGATTCCCTCCACTATGTTTGCCAATTCTCAGGGACAAATGCTAGGTAATGCTCTTTTTGGTAGCTTTATGTGCCACTGCTGCCACTTATGGCCTTAGAAATGCCACTGCTATTGGAACTATTGCAATCACACATGCATTTGGCACCACATGATGCCCTTCAGTGCTCTGCATGAAATTTTCACCTCCCATAATGGTTCTAGTCAGTAATGCTCTTTTAGGTAGCTTTTATGTGCTAATGTTGCGACTTATGGAATTAGTAATGCCACTGCTATTGAAACCATTGCAATCACACACACATGTGTTACCCACATCATACCCTCCAGTGCATTGCACCAGCTATTCACCTCTCATTCTGGATTTATAGGGTCTGTCCGTCTGTTTGAATGATTACATAACATTTAGATGGAGTTCCTAGTACTCCTAGTCCAAAAAGGACTTGTATTCCTCTGTAGGAAAATACTAATAGTCCTATCTAGAATAGGAAAAACCTAATGAAGCTCGCTATACTTTGAGATAATAAAATACTAAATGGAAAATAAAACTGAGACTTGCAATATTCCATAATTTTAAGCAAGTATTAAAATTACAGAAATACCCTTATATATGGAAAACACACAAAAATACATGAATTCTAATCCTTTGTTGCCCGCATTGAAATTTTTGTAGCATCCCTAGATTCTACAGCACAGACTGGACATGCAAAAGGCACTGATTGGCAAGAGGAGATCAATCAGAAGGTAATTTCTGTGATTTACTGTTCATTGGATGGAGTTCATGTATGCCATAGTCTTGCAAGATTTCAATGGAAAAGGGTCTCCTGGGATTGGTCCAAGTAATTTTATTCAGCTATGGTTGGGATTAGTTAGGAAGCATTGTAAGTTCCATGATTGCAGCAACTAAGAAATGATTAATCATTGATAAGATGAATGAAGGTAAAAATATTCAGATTTCTAGGTCAAGAGGATTGCTTTCTTGGTTCTGGCACGGCAGTTTTTTGTTGCAAACCTCTCCCTTTCTATTTTTTCCCTATATTTGTTGTGTGGTGAATTATTATTTTATTATTTATTTCCAACGAGTCCTATTGTCATTACTTCTTACTTCATTAGACAGACTTAAAAATAAGAGTGCACTATTTCTGAATGACTTGCAGTTTATCTTTGGTTAAGTGAACAGTTATTTGCATGATTGCAATCAATTCTGAAACACGTGACAATGGAAGACAAAAGAAAATAAGTGGACCTATTCCATTGAATCATGAGCATATCCAGTATTGTTGAATTTTATAGAAAATGAAGTTGAAATTCTGAATGTCTCAAGTCATAACTGCATATTTGATAAGGACATGGGGTCATGCGTAGGATCTAAGGCTAAGAAGCGTTGCTAAAGTTGTGACATCCATTGACTTGAGCTAGAACAGCAGAAAACAATGATGAGTAATTTGCAGTGAGACAAAGTAACTGAACTTAACCAACCCCTGAATCTTGTCTGAAGGTGTAATTGCACAGTCCTTTGCATCTTTCCATTCCATCAATATCGACATACTCTTGAGTTTCCAGCTTTCATTCCACTCTGCTATTTTTATCTCCACTAATTTATGTTGTGCTCTGCCCTTTTTTTTTTTAATCAATTCTTTTAAGTTTGTTTGTGTTACTTTCTTTCGGACTGGCACCTGAAGAAATCAAACATATGATTGATAATGTTTTGCTGGTTATTTGTACTTCCTAGATCAAAGTTATGAAGGAGACTTATTTCCATGAAATAAATGAAATGTACCAGAGAATTGCTGCCAAGTTACAGCAGGTAAATTGTCTCTGCAATTTCTTCCGGATTATCTACCAATGCATGATTATCTGCAATTTCCCCACTTTGAGCTTTTGTATTAATTTGTTTTCCTCGTCAGCATTGCCTGTCACTGTATCATTTGCACTAATCACCTACCCCTCCCCCCAACCGCCCCACAACCATGCATCGACACAGAAGAATTGGAATAGAATTATTTTTTTCACTAATGTTTTGCTACAAAGAATCAATGCAATTTTTAATTCTCGTGCATGTTAACTTTGCTTTCCAGCTTGACTCTCATCCGCAACAACCGAAGTCAGAACAGCTTGAAAAGCTGGAGGTATTCAAGCCCATGTTGGAGCGCTTGGTAAAATTCTTACAGGTCTCTAAAAATAACATCACACCTAGTTTCAAGGAGAAATTAGGTTCCTATGAGAAGCAGATTGTAAGTTTTCTAAACCCAAGCAGATTCAGGAGGCCTATCCCTAATCTACAGCTAGGACAACTTCCCCAGCCTCCAGTTCCTCAGTTGCAGTCCCATGAAAATCAACTGAATCCCCAGTTGCAATCAATGAATGTGCACGGTTCTATACCAACGATGCAGCAGAACAATATGTCAAGCTTGCAGCATGGTTCTCTTTCATCTTTATCTGGGGTTTCTATGTCACAGCCAAACACGATGATGCGGGACGAGATATTTTTAAAAAAGAAAAGGGGGAAGAGAGAATGATGAGGATATTGTAGCAAAAATTTCACGGGATTTACTACAAATCAAAGCCAAAATATTTGACTAGATTACCGTCTTACGATCTTCTTAAAACATGGGTAAACATGGGTCTGAGGTTGTTGGTGGGAGAAACCACTTGGGGTGGATTTGAAACATTCAGAGAGGATAAAACACACTGTTTTATTTCAAAAACAAATAGCTTACAACAACTTGAAAAGCTTACAATACACACCCTCTCTTTCTTTCTAGTGTTTCTCTCTACTCCACACAGAATAGCATAAACTTAGCTACCTATTTATACACGAATTCAAAACAAGTGTCGCACGTCAAAAAATCCGCGCGGCGTCCGCTGGCGATTTTTTTTTTTTTGCTTGGTTCTTTGGAGTCGCCATCTAGTATTATGGTCACTAGGAACCTATGGTCTGCAAGAGTCTGAGTAAGGGACTGGTTGTGCAAGGGGAAGACGCATCACCCCCAGTGCGCCCTACCTAAGGTAAGCTGCATTGTTGTTTGATTATTCTTTCTAGGTCGAAGTTCTATTCGTTGGTCTTTTCTAAGGTTCAAGGCAGATCTCCCTTCATGAGGGAGTCTCTACCTCATTGGGTTAA
>Ga0325405_1003951_pt1 | contig 15219 bp, 15 predicted proteins | sample PopdelMetagenome_21_FD_205663 | JGI IMG/M metagenome (GOLD analysis project Ga0325405, IMG submission 205663) | Populus deltoides microbial communities from Bellville, Georgia, United States - Xylem-Control-R2 | ecosystem: Host-associated > Plants > Phyllosphere > Stem > Wood/Secondary xylem... | reverse complement strand
GAATGTGGGTTCTGTTTTCGACATGAAGCAGTCTTCTGTCACGAATCTAAGGTGAAAGATTTTCGAGCTCCAAGCCACATAAAGTCGATGTTTTGAAAGGTCAGTGCGAAGCAAAACATGGTGGATGGAACATGCACGAAGCCATAAGCAGATTCAGCAGCCATCAATGATGCCGTTCTATACCAGTTGTTTTCTTTGATTAAATTTCATTAAACGCCAAACCAAATACAAGGAAATCCAAAGAAAACAGATTACATACTGACAATACAGGCCAATGGTTGTCCCAATAATTACTTTGATTCAAGGTGATGATACAACGTGATAATGGTTTCGGTAGTTTTTGTTTTTGCGGTGCCATTGTATTAAAAAAAATTAATTTATTTTTATTTTAAGTTAAATTTTTTATATTTTTGAATCGTTTTAATGTTCTGATGTGAAAAATAAATTTTAAAAAATAAAAATATATATTATTTGATATATTTTTAAATAAAAAAATACTTAAAAAAATAACTGTTACAATTATTTTTCCAGTCAAACCACCGAATGGGCTGCTCCTTTATCAAGTAGTATGAGATTAAAATGTTTTTCATTCATGGAAGATAGAGTACTCAATCCATGTTTGTAATTTCATTGCTTTGGACATGAGAGGCGTCAAAGCAGTGGTGTTCTCTATTCTGATGAAATAACTATCGAAGCCACTAAATATTAATTTCTCCAAGTTTTATGCTATTGAATTTAGATCTGTCCAAGTGGTCTGGATATTAATTGTATGCAATTAATCTCGGATGAAATGTTGCTGTCATAGAATCAACAGACATGAATGCTCCTTCATGGTTTCTCATCTCAATGTAGTGATAACAGGATTTTCCATCGACCCCAATGAATACTGCAAACAGGTATGGCATTTCCTTTTATAATTTCTATACTGGCTTTTTTATTATTAATATTCGTGTAAGAAATATTTCTTTTATTAATATTTATATAAAAAATATTTTTTATGAGATCAATCACCATTCCAATTATATAGTTTTTTTATATTGAAATAACCGTATAAAAAATATAGTGAAATAAGCCACAACTCTAAATCTTAAAAACACAACATTAAATGATATCAAATAAAAAAAAAACAAGGATAAAAAAAACCTGAAACTAACACCACTGTATTTTAAAAAATAAAATGCTGCTATTTTGTTTTTTTCAATTTTATTTTTTTAAAATCAATAAAATTAAAAGAAAAAAAAAACCGTGAAACCATGCTCTTATTCGATGCCAAGATCCTATTAGCGTAGGTATCAAAAACCCTCGTGCGGATGCGACTGACGTTTTGGTACCAAACCACACGTGGCTCTGGAGACCACAGACTATCCATTCCACGTGCATTACCGACACGTAAGGAGATTGCTATGTATCGCTCCATCCGCCATGACACAAGCTGTATGGTATCTGTCTTAAATTAATTAAGTGGGCACCCACTTTTCTGGGCTTGATAACCCTGCCGTCCATTTTGTTGTGCTGTTCAACTTCGAATGCTCCAACTGACCGTGCAAAAACTAAAACTACGAATTAATTAATTAATTAATTAATTAATGCTACATGGAGAATGGTTTGAACTTTGAAGTCAAATCTAGCCCACCTCTAATATAAATAAATTGTGATAGATACATCAAGTTTCCGGTGAAAAAAGCATGAGATGAAATGAGACAAATCTCAAACCAATTAATTATTTTATGGTTTGGTAGATTGACGTGAATTTAAAATAAAGTTATATGGGATGAAATGGTGGCCATCTATACATGTTAATTAATTCACCCAGAAAAAAAAGAAGAGAGAGATCTCATATAATTGGACCTTAGGCACTCATTAGGATATCTCTTGCTAATTTCACCCTGCCTTTCATTGGATTTGAATTGAAGAATTTAGAATTGAACATCTCAAGTTCTAACCGCTAACTAAAATGTTATTTTATAAGTTTTTAAAAATTTTCACCATTCAACTTTTCAGAATTACTAATGGAGTCTATGCTTTCAATATAAATAATATTTTTTAAAAAATATTAAATAGAGAGTGTTTGTTTTTGTGGCAGCTAATATGTTTATGACACAATATAATTAAAATGTTTGGTTAGCATTTAAACCAAAGTTTTAGAATGTGGGATCCATTGAATTGACGGTCCAACCACAGGTTAACGAGAAGCATTTCATATTTGTTTTTACTGATTTGCAACCTCATTTAATTCATCTTTTTTTACAGACAACTTTTGACAGAAAAGAGAAAAGAATTGTTGTTTTATTGACTAATCAAAATACTCTCATCATCTTCTCAATCAGCCTTCTCTTCTTCTGTGTTTCCTTGAGTGATCTCTAGTCATCCTTACCTTGTTGTTTTGCTTTTGTATTGTTTTGAGATTGACAATATGAGGTCATAACTCATTTTTTTTCTCTTCAAAAGAAAATCTTTACCCAAAAAATAAGTCGGCAAACTTTATATGGACAGAAATTACCCTCATCTTCTTCTAAAATCCCTAATATTCTTCTATAAAATCTACTTGGCTTTTATCTTCATCTCTTTTATGCTAACAAACAACAATGATTTACATGAATAGATCTTAGTAAGCTAACCTTAACAATTTATTATATCCATTTTCAGTCTCTACATGTCAATGTTATAAAACTATTTCTCAAGTGAAAAACATAACTTTTTTTTTTTTGTTAAGTTAAAGCTTTTCATTTTGTTTTATTACAAGAACAAAAGTTGAATTTGTCTTATTAACAGAGCTCTCATCAGTATTAAATATACTATCAAATTTAAAATCTTTGTATTTTTAACCTTCCCAAGTAATTTCTGACTATTTTCTAGGTGCTCTAGCATTCTCTTCTCACTGCTATTATTTTTTTTGGATTTCATTTGATTATATATACACTATTGAAAGAGAAACATGAATTTGAGGAATAATCCAAAAATAGATTGTGAGAGTAGTTGTAGTGGTATTGACTTGGATTATTATTCTGTTTGGAGTTTAGATGAGAATAGTTAGGTTTGAAATTGCAATATCTAATGATCAAAATTCAAATAAGAAATTAATTCTTGTTTTTTTTGTCATTTTATTTACAATATCAATTTCAACTTCAATTTTAAATAAATACTTTTTAACATGTTTTTGGTTAAATAATAATTTTAACTATAATTTTAATCAAATATATAGTTTAATTCAAATCAACTACAACTAAAAATAATTTTTTAAAATTTTTTTAAAATCACAACAATAAAAATTACTATAATATCAAATTCTATTGAAAATATTTACATGATAAAATTTATGGTGGGGTTTACGATAGCAGTTGGCAAACAGACGTTAATTCGGAGTGGTCCAATATTCAATACAATGAACCTTCGTGGAAATTAATGAATTAATACTTAATTCGTACGTGTCTCTGAATCTACATGACCAATCATCATCTACGTTCTTCTTATCTTATATATATATATAAACATAGACAAGACACAACGATTAAGAAAAAGGCAAGAAAGATAAACATGAGTTGTCACTTAAAAGCAAATTCAAAGTTAGGTTCGATCATCACAGAGAAAATACAAATCATGGGAGTTTCTGAGCCAGGAAAAGTATGCAAGAATCATCCATATCAAGATCAGAAACAAGGGGTTTGTGCATCATGTTTAAGAGAGAGATTAACGCAGCTAATCTATGTCAATACTTTACAATCAGCAGTGCTTGCACCTCCTTCATCATCATCTTCTCCTGATCATCCCTACTCTTTTGTTGCCTCTACAAGCCATGTATCTCGTCGCCAGCATCACCGGAACATTTCGGATAATTATAATATGGGTTCAGTATCTTTCCGGGTAAGTGTCGGTAACCGCTTGAAGAAGAGTAGATCAATTGCTTTTGTGACAAGAAACCATACTGGAGAGGTAAAAAATGGGAAGAAGAGTAATGGGTTCTGGACTAAGTTGCTTCATTTGAAGGGAAAGAAGGATCGGGTTTTGATGCGTTCTGCTGTCTCTATGAATGAAAGGTTGTATTAAGAAGGGTTTAATTTTATGTATGAAATTAAGCTTCTTCTTCTCTTTTTATTTCTTTTGTGAGAGAATATGAGGCTATTACAAAATAATTAATTAATTAGGAGCTATGTGTATAAGTTTGTCTATGATTACAAAGTTAATTATGCAACGGTTTAACTTGTTTTTGTTATGACATGTTGAGCTCTACTTCCAATGGTTTTAACTTTTAATTGGTTGAAGAATTGTGAAGTTAATTTCTTTGCACATTCTATGTGAATGCTATCCTCTCTGATCTTTTTCTTTTCTTTTTCATAGAGGTATTTGATTGATGTTATTATGTTGTTTTTAGTTAAATCCTTAAAATATAGTAAACAGATGTAAGAAAATACATAAAATAAATTTATCGATAAAATATAGATATAAAATAAATGTATTTGAAAATAATTTTTTATGTAAAAAATACAAGAAACATGTCTTGTGCTTTCATTAATTATCTCTGTCTTGTATATCTTTATGTTGGTAACCAGTAAAGAAATGTTTAGCTTTTTAAAGTGTTTTTACTTGTAAATATTTTAAAATAATATTTTTTATTTTTTAAAATTTATTTTTAATCTAGTTAAAAACACAAAAATAATCAAAAATTCATAAAAACAACAAAAATTGCATCTCGAACACTTAAATATAGATTTTGATGATAATTTAATTAAGCTGCCTTCCTTCCCTCCTGAGATCAGTAGTAGATGGAGGGAGATGTTATCACGGACAGCACATTGGTAAGACAAATGCTTTGTGTTCCTTGACATGTAAGTTAGGTCTTGCATATGCGATATTCTTTGACTAACTGGTAATTTCTCCATTCCATTGTCATGCTCTACCTCCATGTTCTTGCGAATTTCTTGACCACCTAAGTGTGGTGGAATATTGACTTGAAGAGCCGTGTTCGAACACATAATCATTGATTATATATGATGTCGGGACAGCCAGGTGATTGCTTCTGAAATGGTCTTCACTTTTACAGGTGGTTTGTTCTGCCGTAGATCATTTGGTTTCCTTTCTGCATGTAATTTGAGATGAAATGATTTATTAATTATACTTTCCATATTAAAAAGGGGATGCAAATGCAATGCACGGCGAAGTAGGTGTCTTCTGCTTGTTTTTATTTTTTTTCCTTTTTTTTTCATTTTACATCTCCCTTTTTTTCCTTTCATTTTCATTTTCATTTTCATTTTCATCTTTTAATATATTTTTATTTTAAATTTATCTTTCTAAATTATTTTAATTTATTTTTTATAAATTTATCACAATTTAAAATAAACATTGACGTTTGACTTGCACTTGATATGTGCTTAATTTTTATTATCGTATAATTAAAAGAGAAAAAATAGCAAAGTTTTTAAATTCAGGGAAGTCCATCATCTGAATCGCATATTTTACGGATTAAGCCGCAAAGCTCAATCAATTAAATATGTCATTATCTTAATATTAAAAAAAATCATCATGAATTTTTTTTTAATATCAAACCATATTTTTTACCAGTCGTATGAGTTACTTTTAGACCTTTTAAGTCGACTAAGTCACGTCAAGGCAACTCTAATATGGTTTAATTTTAAACTCAGGTCAAGCAACGGGCTAGGTCAAAGATTTCTAGGTTGAAGTGTTCAATCGAATTTAATAACAATACTAAATAATTTCTATCACCTGAATTATTTTTTTATATTAGAAAAACAAAATTGATTTAAGTCGTAGCACAGCATAGCATGATATATTTTAATATTTTAGAATCCATTATAATGAGTAATTGGAAGAAACATATCTTTTTGAGCTGTGACCTTATATATATTTTAGCTTTAAAGACACGGCCAACTAGTTTCCAACAATACAATATATGCATAATAGATTATTTATTTTTACGTTTTAAAAATATTTTAAAAAACTTAAGATTTTTTTTTCTTCAAAATCTATATATTTTTATACTGGTATTAAAAATAAATTTTAAAAAAATAAAAAAAATTATTATTTTAATATATTGAAACTTGTACAAGAAGAATAGCAAAACTTTAATCAAAATCCCCTGAGCTTAAATTCCAAACCAAAGGGAAACGATCCAGTATGAAGACATTAAATACTATAGAGCATAAACTAAATCGTGATAAAAATGTAATTAGTGTATAAACTGCCCATCAAAGGAAGCTCATGCCAAGATCGGTTAAATGGTACAATTGACAAGAAAGAATTTTGCCTGCACAAATTCAGTGGTGTTCATAAACATAATCCTCTACTTTTGCTATTGTATCATCTGAGTGTCTAATTGCTGATACACGTATGGAGTCTCCATGATACATCCCCCAGGCTTCCATCAAAAAATGTTGTATTTGCTGGGTGTCGCCCTTTATCTATACACCTTGTATTCCAGTCTACAGCAGGCATTTTAGTTTCATAGTGTCCTGGGCAAGACTAACATTATCTGGTAGGACCTGGAATCTTGATATCAGTCCCATGCCCATATCAATCATCATCATCACTGAGATTTCCATGGTCTGCAGATGGTCGTTTCAGTCTCTGGAATATCTCATCGAGGGGTTGAGATGATGAATCGTGAGACCCAAGTTGTGGTTCCTGCGCTTGGCGTAATGGAAGAAATTTGTTGGCTCCTATATTCACTTTCAAACTTTGAAAACCATTCTTCATTGATTCCCATTTAAAGGCCAAACCAGCCAATGGCCCAGCTGTCGTGTTGTGGGAGTGAGAGCTACCAGCATCAAGCAATGGCACCTTTGCAGAGGCAATGTTCTCCACCGGCCTTGTATTGGCATGCCTGCTCTGTGCTCTAACAGCAGCATACTTGTTACTGATGGCTTGTTTGCTTGTGTTGTATCTCTGACTTTCTTTCAAGGGTCTGGCTCGATTTCCCTTCCTCTCATCAGAGGCTAAACTGCTCGTTGCCTTCATTCCAGCAGCAGTCCTATCCTGAGCATTTTACATGTGGGTTAGAAGGATCATAAGAAATCTAGCTATCATTTTAAGATGAATAGGAAATACAATTGACGATGTTTTTATGGTGGTATCACATAAATGAACCTCAGCATGAGTTGCAAATCTGTCATTCAAGTGGATCTAATCCAGACAAATCACATGTGATATGTACATAAATGCAGATACACATGTATAAAAACAGCGAAAAAATAGATAGATTTCATTGCTTGACATGAATACATACTGTACTATTGCTGCCAGTCTCCACATCAACACCGTTAAAGTTTCTTGCCAGTGGCACAACCAGCTCACCAACTTTTAGTCCTTGATCCAACCAAGATCTTTCTGTAAAAAATATACAAGAGAAGGAGAGAGGGCTTATAAACTATCAAGGAATAATTGGACAACTTTTTAATTTCAAGCATATAATATCATAAGCTCAAACCATTAACAAGGAGATTATGGTACACTTACCTTTTTGTAGGATAATTAATCCCGATGGATCAAATCCATCAGTATCATCTGCCTCAGTTTGAAACCTAAATCTATTCAAGCTCCCAAAGAAACCAATCACACGATCAAAGAAATTGCTCGCAACCAACAGGGTGTATATAACCATAATAAGTGGATAGATTCTGTTAAAATCATTTCCAAAGAAAGGGACGGCATTGTCAATTTTTCCCATTCGCTGCAACCAGAAATCATGAGAGACCAAAGTAAAAGAGTCAATTTTCATGCGGGAAAAGATTAAAATTCTCCTGTAGAAGTTCTATGGTTATAGCAGTTAGTTAGTCACCAGACCAAGGAAACTTAAAAATAAAAGTACAAGTAGAAACTCTCTTATTTATATAGAGATGCAAGCATATATTATGTGTTCACATAACTTTTTTCTTAACAGAAACAAATGAGGTGCATATTGAAGCCCAACTAGGTAACATGAATATTGATTTGATAGAAAGTCATTCAGAACTTGAGGGTGAAAATTAATTATTAGAAGGTTAGATCATCCAAGGATTCTTATAAAGAAAGAGATGCCATAACAGATCATTCAAAATTGAAAAATATAAGTAGTGAACCTAGTGAACCCATTTCCTAAAATGCATTGCTTTCTCAATCCTTCCAAATGTTATGCAAAAAGAAATACAGATAAGTCCTACTTGAGAACATCCACAGTTGCATGAAGTACCAAAAAATGGAGATCAATTTCTGAGCTTTCGATCCGGTCCCTCAATTATAGGAAAAACAATAAACAAAAGAGATCCCACTTGAAACCCGATCCAAAAACTAGAACATTGCACTATACAAATATTGGAATTTTCTATTACGTCAATCTCACATGCTCAACTAGTCAAGTTTTTTCTGAAAGCAAAACTGTCAAAAGAGGTCCAGTATTAAAACAAAATAAATATAAAATTTATGCTTCAATCAGAACACACATGAAAGTTTAACCACTGGAAAAACACTAGGAAATCTTATATATTTGATACCTCAAATGCTGATCTTGGTAAATAAATAAAAAATTTATGCTTCAATCAGAACATACATGAAAGTTTAACCACTGGAAAAACACTAGGAAATCTTATATATTTGATACCTCAAATGCTGATCTTGGTACCAGATGGGACAGAAAGACCCAAAATATCACTTTATTCTATTTGCAATTACAACTGGTACTAAACATAAATAGAAGAGCGAGAGGGGGGGGGGGGGGGGGGGGCTACCATGTAAAATATAGTTTGCTTAGGATCCAGATTAATGAGGTTGAGAAAATTGTACGAAATTGGAGGAGCATATCGAGCAACCATCCTAACAAAGATGCCACAATAAGATAAACTGACTTTTCTCAAATGAGAGGAGGGGCCAAAGAAGGGTGCAGAGCAGTGGAGGGGGGAATTCATGACAGCATAGCTCTGAATGGAAAAACTTACGAGCATATCATAAGCAAGCTGACTGAACTTGTCTGCCTAGGTGTTAAAGAGTAAAACATTAACATTCCGATTTTGAACAAGGAGTAGTATGTGCAGATGCACATATACATCAAAGGTACAAAAGCCAAAACCTGGAATACATTAACAGTAGAAGAGTAGAGCAAAATATGAGTGTACTCCATAACTATAAGCACAATGCACATAAACCACATATAGCCATGGAAGAATTGTAAACAAAAGAAAAGAACCTACCTGCATAGGTAGCTCTTGTTTTCCTGCAGAGTTTATAAGGATTGAAAATAGAGAGAGATCAACTCCACCAATTAGTATAGTTGCCTCTGCTAAAAGAATTGTAGCTGACATGGTGCCAAGTATGACAGCCAACACCTTCTCAAGTTGCTTTCTTAAGATGCATCGCCACAAAAATTCTGCACAAGGCAACAATTTTTTCCAAGGTTTCGGCCTCAAAGCTTGTCAAAACAACAGACCACTTCTACATACATGTGTTTGGGCATGTGTGTGTGTACAGTGTGTACATATAGAAATAGAATATGTGCATCATAACCCCTCAAATTAAGCAGAATTGATTACACTTGGGAATACAGTCACTGCAAAAGCATGTTATTTTCTGAGTTCACATCTGGACCTCAATATCAAGGCCATCTATCAAGCTAAATATAATGACAAACCAAAAAAGAATCCTTGTTGTGATGCTTTGAAACTCAAACTCAAAGGAAAGAAAAGGGATAATGTATCTGGCAATTACCCATTCTATCAAAGGAAGCACCCAACTTCCCAGTGCGAGCAGGCCTGAAGCTTGAAATATATTTCCTAACATGACAGCATACAAATATTTCAAGTCCAGAGAGTCCAGCTTGGAACACAAATAGAAAGAGATGGGAAAATGATAATAAAAACATAATTAGGACAAACCATCCAGTTGAACTGCTGCGTTCATAGTTTTTAACAGTGTCTTGCAGTTCAAGTGCTTCCATGACATAGGTCATATACTCGCTGCAAATAAATAAAGTAAATTATATAAAAGCAGCATGGGCAGTAAAAGTATTCACTCAAAACTATTTTGTTAAAATATGACAGATATCCAAGAAGCAAATCTGAAAGATACTAAAAGCATCCTGTGACCACAAACACATCAACAGCTTGACACAATATCATAAACCAGAACATGAAAATATTAATTTCAGAAGGTTATATCTAAAAGGGAAAAAAACACAAGTCTAAAAAGTCCCTAGATATGGAAAAGAGAAATCAAGCACGAAACAAACGACAAGCCATACAAGAGTCAACACCCAAAAGTGTGAGATATTATGAATAATACCATGCGGGGAACAAAACAGCCACACAAACATCAATCAAAATTAAGAGGTTCACACCGAGAAGTAGAAGACAAACATGGGAGCATTTTTTTTTAATTTTAACTAAATAAGAACTTAAAAGAGAATCCTTTTTAAATGACTGCATAGATTACATACACTGTGATGAGGATTTTGAGTGTCTGTGCATGCATCTGTGTATGTATTCATGTGTGCAGCCATTGATGCTAGCCTGTGTGTATGAACTAGGAGTTGAGTAGTGGGAAGAGCACTTCGTTACACTGCTTGCATGTTCAGTTAACTTCACCGGTTCATATATAAAGTGACATCCCCATTAATTCAAGTGACTCCCAAGAATTTTTTCTCTCTTGATCTCTTCTATTAAATGTAAGGCAATGATACTGCCTTCTCCCAAATAATGTCACCCAGCCCCACCAATTGGGGGAAAAGAAATTCTGAAAGAGTTTATAATCACATCTATGCAGTCTGAAAAAAAAAACTCTCTGGAAACAGATCAGGGCACCCCCTAAAAGAAGTGACATGACATAGTTGTTGCAAAAGAGGTATGCAGCATATAAATATATATGAATTTATACATGACTCTGTTCCAATATAAAGAAACTACAAGGCACATCTACATGTCAAGAAAAAACAAATATTAATAAGAACAACTTGGAGATAAATGAGCAAATCTTCTACAGATGAACACACATCAAAGATTCAATTTTAGCATTCAATTCACCTTCTACAGCGATAATACTCTTCTCGAGCTCCTTGAAGATGACGCCTGAGTGTTGCCATTGATTTCTCATCCGTGTCAAAGTCCACATCATTTTCTCCCAACCGACCACCTTGTGGTTTAAAGGATGGGTCTTGCTTAAACTTAAAAATAGAAAAATGCCATTATGAGGAGCACTTTACTGGAACAAGTGAAGTTCTAGGAAGTGAGCAAGACATATTAAGAAGAATTACCATTTGTGCTAGCATATTATCAATAACATCCATGTAGGGCCTCAAAGGATCACGCTTGGACATCTGATTGGATGTTGCTTGAGCAACCTATTCAGTAAATCGTCACCAATATTTAAGCAACATATCAGTAAGAAATCAGGTCAGACACAGCCATGCTGGGTAATATGAAACTAGAAGTTTTCTTAAAATGCAGACCTGGATACATATCTAATTATACCTTATCTCCACAGAAAAAAAATGAACAAACTACTGACAGGTACAACTAGATGAGAATTTGCTTACTGTATAAAACAGATGTTGAAACAGTGAGGTGTTTATTGCCCAATAAAAGGATCCTGATATCAAAGCAACTATAGATAATTATGTTTTGGAAACCCCAAAATGGACCACTTAGCACTCAACACTCACTATCCATCTAGGGCTTTAAATCCCATCCCAATCATACTGTTTTAAGAGCAGGCTATAGCAAGTGAACATGTACAACCATGGCTTACCATGATTGTAGTTGTCTGTCAGATAATGCCACAACAGACTGTAAAGTATTGATAAACTAAAGATTTATTACACAACAGCCAATACAGTACATATGTAGCAGGCTCTAGAGTATTGGCAATCTAGAAACAAAAACCTTGCATGCATATACAAACAAAGTACATCACATCCTCTATAAATTTATGACATGTAAATCTTACTGACCAGGAAATGGAAATGCAGAAGGACTAGAAGTTCATTTGGCAAGACAAATAGAACACCATAAACTGCTTACTATTGATCCAGGATGTCTCTCAAGTTTCCGAAAAACACAAAAAATAAAGATCAATGTGTCCATCCCACAGACCAACTTCAATGGAACCGAGGAGACAGATAAAGAAAATTTCATCGAGCACAGGTGAAGATAGAAAAAATAAAACCTTTATAAGAGACAAGAACAAGGATCAGCCTGTGGTGATAATTGGTAAAACTAGAAACTTAAGAAACTCAACAGTAAAATTAAAAACTCTACTCTATGTATAACTTTTCAAACCAATTTAAAATAAGAAATGTGAAGAATACTTACTACAATAGCATTTGAAAGATCTTGATGAGCGTCATCAAGTTTCACAGCCATTTTGGCAATTTTATGAGAAAGTACTTTTTGGCGGATTGACCACTCTGAATTTCTCCACAGGCTCTTGGGAATTTCACTCAAACCAAAACCAAGAAGAAATGCACCAGTAACAAGTCCAAAAGTATTTGAGCAGGCCATGGCAACAGCAAGCACGTTTCCAATCCTGTTGAGGAAGATGGAGAATCACGAAATAAGTGAGCAATTTTCTCACAAAGCCAAGAAAAAAAAGTGCCAACGATTCATATTTTTGTTCATAACTTTACAAGAATCCGCCTCTATACCACGTCCAACATGACTAGTCAATAACAAAATTATTTGAATATGCAAAGTATGATAGTAGGTGAAGAAGAAGATTTTACAAATAAAAAAATAAGCTTCTGAAGTGATGAAGTGAACGAAAAAGGTTCAAAAATAGAGCAAAAATAAATCTGTAAAAAGCAAACTCTATGAATATAAAGGATAAAAACTATACTCCACTACAAAGCAATTAACTTTTTCAGAGGGAAAGGAAGGAACCTTATCTTGTTCATCGTGATGAGAAGAATAAATCCAAAGAGGCCAATGGCTCCCACTATTAAATAGAAGACTAAGTTTGCACGTACACTAGTCTTTAATCTCTCCATCACGGTAAAATCTCCTGCATCTTCAAAACCCTGAATAAGGGGCACCGCACCCCTGCTTAGAGATAACATAATTTAAATTCCATGAGGAAACATGCATCTACAAACTAAGAAAAAACAAAATTACAGGTATTTTCATAACAAAATGATATGCAACATCAGTTAAGAGTATAAAAAATTGAAAACGTGAATTTACTTATAATTCCACGAAGATAGACTATTACAGGTTCACATCTGCACACAAGTTCATTCAGCTACAAGCAAACAGATTCTACATGGTTCGGTTTACGACAACAGAAAGGACATCAATCGTATGATTACTATAAAAGCTTAAAAACAATCTTAAAATCATGTCAACCACTTTCAGCATTACAACTCAGTAAGGTAAAGATGCAATCACTACGTATACGCGGACGACTTACCAGGTCAGTAAAAATGTACTCCAATACGACCAACTCCAAAAGAAAGAAATGCCTTCGCGATCAAGATCAAATTTAGTCTGCACGTATAACAAGAACATAAACCGGCTATTTTGCCTCGTGCGGCCACAGCGGCAGAAGTACAAGTTTTTATTTATTATTGTTTTTTAATCAACAGACCGAAAAAACAACTCGGGTTAAAAATACATCTAACATTAAAGCATAATTCCATAAAAATTGGCAAAAAAAAGAGTAAAAATAGAAAAGAAGTTACCGTGTAGATATCGGCAGGGACGAGGATGATGATGGAGAGAGAACAGAACCAGGTGTATCCGACAGTGAAGAAGACATACCGAGGAACCTCAGGTCCTGCGAAGTATCTGGCAGTTAAAATCACCATGCCTAGTGTTAGAGGTAACCATATCAAATAAAGCACCCACATCTCTCTCTCTCCAGCGATTTTTCTCCTTTTCTTTTTCTTTCTCCGCAATTTGTGAAATGAATTAATTTGTTCTTCTTTGACAGAGAAGACAAGGAAAGAAATGGAAGGGACCCGGTAAAACGGCTCCGAGACAGGTCCGCTTGCTGCTAATTTTTTTATTTTTTTTCTAAGCTAACGTGCGCTTCTGCTTTCCTCCCCCTCTCTTTATATAATAATCCGCCTGTTGCTGGCCGCTGTGCAGACTAGTTTCTTTTTGGGAAACCTCAAATCTAGTCCCTAAGTTGTAAATACATTTCCGATTGGGTGTTAATACATACTATTTTATCAATTGTATCTCAAGTGTTGAAGGTATTTCTTAATTGGGTCCTTTTTTTGATGCTTTTTTGTCTGTGTGCTTTTAAAAATATGATTTTTGAAAAAAATAATAGTAATATATAAGAGGGAAATTTTTTAAATGTAAGAGGCGTTTAGGTTTTATTCGAGAAATATTTTGTTTTGGGACTGGAATGAAATTTAGATGATACATTCAAGATTGATTTGAGGTTGTTCCATCCACGGTTATGTGATTAGAAATGCTTTTTATAATGAGTTTTTGTCTTTTGTTTTTTTAAAAAAATTATTATTATTATTGTACCGTCAGTTGGGAAGAAGAATATATATATATATATATATGCTAAACAGATCTGAAGTCTTTGATTTGAGGATGTTTTTCGCCTTTTTTTAAGGAAATGTGATTTGCATACATTTCTTTGGCCAAAGCTTTATTTCCCTTATTCCTCCACATGACAATCCCTTCAAATCTAAAATTCTCCCCATACATAGGAGCTCTGTAACCTAACTATCAGGGGTGAGAAAAAAACTGAAAAACTGATTAAATTAGAAAAAAATAACTAAAAAAATCGAACCATAAAAAAAATCGATTAGAATTTTAAAAAAACCAACCTGTTCGGTTCGGTTTCAGTTTTATAAGCCTGAAACCAAAAAACTCGAACCGAACCTAAACCGAAAAAAGCCGAGCCAAACTGAAAAACCAAGTCAAACTAGTTTTTATTTTAAAAAAACCAAACCGAACTGAAACTAATCACCCCTACTCACTACTGCAACTCCATCAAACCCTTTTTACACATATGAGGCATGTTCTAGAGAGAGGAAAAAAAAGAAGAAAAGGAGTCAGCTTGGGCTTTTTATATCTGTGATTGCAGAAATATTCCTTCAATTGAAGGTGTTTATTTTAATATCACTCCAACTACAAAGGTCTATTTTAAATATTTTCATAACAAATTCTGACGAGCTCTTGACTCAAGTAAGATCATCTGTTTTTTTAAAGCTCAATACGCATACCACACAAATCCCTTTGCAACCTCCCTTTTCATTCTCTTGAACTCCTGGAATATTTTAATGGA
>Ga0325405_1003948_pt1 | contig 15225 bp, 14 predicted proteins | sample PopdelMetagenome_21_FD_205663 | JGI IMG/M metagenome (GOLD analysis project Ga0325405, IMG submission 205663) | Populus deltoides microbial communities from Bellville, Georgia, United States - Xylem-Control-R2 | ecosystem: Host-associated > Plants > Phyllosphere > Stem > Wood/Secondary xylem... | reverse complement strand
GTGTACACACACAGACATGCACAAAAGCATCAGAAATCCAATGATGATGATTTCTTGAAATCAAATAGGAGAGCAAGTTGTCTATGCAACTGTCGTAATGCAAGTAATGATTTCTCCATCACAAGAAAATAATGAAATAAATGTCTCTTTTCACGAGAAAGCACTATAATGCGACATATAAGCTGCAGGGCTTACGCTAAGATGGGCTACATGTCCTGCAGCCCGTAAGGAATTTCTTTCCAATGTGGGAATCCACATGTACAACCAACTTAAGAAGGTGTTACAACTTCCAAACAAGTGCAGTGAGGGAAAAGAAAAGGAAAAACAAAAGTTGAAATGTCAAAAAAATATGTAAATAATCTAACAAATTGTGATTAAAACTACTAGAACATTTAGTACTAAATTCATGGTGCATGTTAGAGCACAAAATTAAACCCAACTAGAAAGAAGAAAACCGAAAGGAAGAGATGTTATAATTTCCAAGGGAAATGGAAAAGATGTTATAATTTCCCACTGCCTTAAAAAAGTGTTTCATGTACATGCAAACCTTAATCCATAAGCTTTTTTAATACAGTATGAACTTTTGAAATACCTCTCTCTGTGATGATTCCTGCAATTGATTTCTGCTCTCCAGGTTTGACAACAACCAAGGCTCCAACGTTGTGCTGTGTCATCTGGAGAGAAATGCTTTATTAGCCCAAATGCTAAAGAAAAGTGGAATATGCTTGTAATAAGTTTTTCAATCAACTAATGATAATAATGATAACGACAAGCACAATAGCTAATACAGAAGTGAAGATGCTTACCGACTTGACAGCATCATAAACAGTGTCATCCGTAGTGCACCAAAGCCACGAGCCATCTGCACCTTTACCTTTCTCTTTGAGGATGTCAGCAATTCTGGTGCTCTCAAAGCCATGCTCTTCTATTCGAGCAGATGAGACTGATTCAAAACGAGAAAACACAATGGGCCGCAAGAGTGGACTCAAAACACGGACATGTTGCAAGAGTGAATCTTTGACAACATTTCCATGGGTTAAACATGTACGAAGGGCCCCTTGCATTTTTTTTTTCCCTGTGAAAAAGACGAGGTTATAGATGTTAGGCTTAAGGATTTTGAAACAAACAAGGAACGTAGCTCCCATATCCAGTAGACATATGCTGCTGTAAAATAATTATATGTAAAGAAGAGTAGTAGTGTGACCGGTTAGGAAAACTTGAAATAGTTGTCACAGGTGAGAAAACTGTAAAGATCTCAAGTAAATTTTAATGCAGATGGGTATATATTTTAAAAAAAAGGTGAAAAAGGAAAGAAACGGAAGCACACATGTATGCATGTCTAATTAAAGAGATAGACTAAGTTATTGTATACAGTTTATATAGCGAATTAAAGCAGTAGGTGATTGCCAATCACGACTTCAGACGATTATCAGTAATGGTAAGAGTGAGAGACGGAGGATTAATTATGTGTTGCTTTGCATCTGGGACACACACACACACCCATCAATCGATAAACGAGCGATTGATTTGATAAGGGATATTCATATGATGCATACTAGTCCTAAACATGACTTAGATCTAATTATTATTATATATCCATGGAAGCTAGCAGTAGCAAAAAAATGAATGGATAATTAAATCAGGGTACTGGGAGTAGTTAAACATGGATATGGATGGACAAAGTAACACAACACTCACTTTGTTTATTGGAAAGATCTGATGGCAAGCTAGCTAGCTAGCTATCTAATTGAGTTTATTTATGAAATTAAAGCAGGCAGCAGCGGCAGCTAAGAGCAATACTTACTATTACATACAATACAATATATAGCGTTGGTGATGTGATGTGATGGACGATGATCAATCTGTCATCAAGATAGATCTAAGATATATAGAGATGAGAAACAGAAAGAAAGATAGAAGGATACCTGATAGTAAAAGGCAGAGAGAGAGCGAGAGTTGAGTCTCCAAGTGAAGAAGAAGAGGAGGAGGAGGAGGCGGAGGTTACCAGGTAGCAGCAGCAGGTCTATCAATTGGCCCACCAGTACGAGTACTAGTTGAGACTTGAGATAAACTTTACCACTTTATAAAATAATATAATATAATATTAGTACCAATACAAATATTGTATTTGTTGGATAAAGATATGGATAGATACAAAGCACTACTAGCACTAGCTAGGTAGCGGCTCCAAGTCATAGAAAACAACCGAGTCCTGTGTGAGTCTTATCTAGTCACACTCACATGATTCTTCTTCCTCCTCCTCTCGATCATCGTAATCGATGGAAGAGAGGACACGTGCTTTCTTTCTGTTACTGTCTATCTTTTGCTAAAATGCAGTAGCAACAAGCACAAGCAGCAGTGCTACCACAGTAACCGTTAATGCTTTTGAGTGGTAACTCATTTTCACCGTAGATATACAATATGGGCCCAATCTCTACTATTGGGCCCTTTTATTATTATTAGAAAAACTGACCCAATTTAATTTAATTACTCCTATTTATGTATTTGGAAAATAACAGAAGAAGGAATTCAAGGAGAAAGCACGCAGAGGCATTGGGTGTTTTTGCAGCTGCAGCGAACAAACGAAGCTTGAGCCAGAAGGAGAAGGAGAGTAGCAGAGCAGGTAAATCTGTTTCTCCTTTCCATGCTACTATGTAAACAGTTGAATTCAATTTGATTATTATGTGATTAACCATCCACAAACTGTTCGTACTCCATATATCCTGCTGTGCTAATTTCATGCTTTTATTTTATGATGAAAGAGTATTGCTTCTACTATTTTTTCACTAATAATAACAACCAGGCTTTTATTCAATAATAATATGATTCTTTACCATAAATAAGTACATGAAGAATTACTTTAAGCAAAAATAATAAATGTATGGTGAATGAATGAAGAATGTTATTGATTTATAGATAAATAAATAAAAAGAACCCTAATGTTGAAAGTCAGACTTAGTAATTGCAGATTGGTTGTGCCTTTTCAATTGCTCCTTTCCTTCTAATTCAAATGCTAACCGATTTCTGCTCATAATCATCCACCACCACCACCACCACCACCACTATTATTATTATTATTCCCCTTTTCTTTTCATAATGCTAACACTGTTATAAATTATTTTTTTCTTCAAAATTATGGCTATGGCAAGGCAATGGAAGGAAATTTGAATGAATTTCTAGTAGGGCAGCTGCCAACTGTCATCTACACACCTCATTTTATCACACAGACTGAAGAAACCCATCTTCTACAAAAGGTGGCAATACACTCTTCAGTAATTTCCAACTTTTTTCGATTTTGATTTCGCCTTTTCTTTTTCACTGGATTCGCTTTATGTTGGCTTTGCAGATTTATGAAGCCCCTTTATCAAAGTGGAAATCTTTGAAGAACAGAAGACTTCAGAATTGGGGTATGTTGGAAATTTTTTTTGTTTTTTCACTCCCCTTCTCTCAACTTCCCCCCCCTGCAAACTAAACACAGAAGCTGTAGTAGAAGAAAAGGTGCACAGAGTTTCTCCGATTGATAGTAATTCCCCCCCTACTACCCTTGGTCTTTGGTATTGACAGGTGGTGTCGTCCACGAAAAAGGCCTTCTACCCCAAGACTGTAAGTGGAAATAAATTTTAGTCTTATTATCTCTATAAGGGGTTTGAGCAGTTGCACAAATATTAGCAATCAACTATTCTTTGAGATATGTTTCTCTTCTTGTGTTATCAAATTTGTTCATTTATTGTTTTCTACCTTAAAGATTATGGTTCAGACTTGCAAATTGGAACTTCCTTTAATGGTTTACGTCCTGATTTCTGCTCCAGTATATCAAGTTAAAATCAACCCTTGACTTCTTCTGGATTTGCAATTACTGATTCTGTGGTTGTCTCTTGAAACAAAAGTATGTGTTTTGGTTATCTGTTTGGCAGCTTAGTTCCAATTGTGGATGGTGTTAAATGACAATAATTACTGGTTTTATGAGGTTAAACTGAGTGAGGAAGTGATTTCCTCCACCTATTTGGATCATTTAGGGAAATTTTCACCATACACTAATGTTTGGTTACACCAGTTGGGTGGTAGCCCTACTGGTAGGTAATTTTGTTACTCTTTCTGGGAGGTCTCGAGTTTGAGCTCCCACTCCATCCTCTCATGGATTAAAAAAATAAGGTTTAGTTACTTTCTTTAAAAGCTTTTTTAAGTTACATTTGAACAGGTTGAGGACATGTCTTTTGGAAATTGTCATGCTCATAATTTAATGTTTTTAACTTTTTATTTCAATGTTGATTCTAATGTGATATACTTTTTTTAAGTCTTCTGTCAAACTCCATTGCAGTGCCTCCCTGGTTAACGATGATTACACAAAGAATATCAGAAGAATCAGGGCTGTTCCCCTCAGCAATCAATCACGTTCTCATCAATGAATACCTTCCTGACCAGGGAATAATGGTTTGTTTTTGTTGTCACACAAGTGCTCATGCCCATTGCTGGTGGCCTACCCTTGGAAATCTTAGTGCTTCATGTTTTTAACTGTCACTGATTAGATCACTGACATTACCATTTAGCATTATGTTTGTTCCAAAAGGAATTATTATGTCTCATCCCAGCAATCTAAGTTTGCTACAGTATATGACAGCATAATTGTGGGCTCTGGTTCTTATGTTCTTCGTTGTTTGTCATACAGCCCCACCAGGATGGACCTGCATATTTTCCTGTAGTAGCTATACTTTCTCTTGGATCGCCTGTTGTCATGGATTTCACTCCACATTCACGGTTAAGAACATGCACAGACACGTGGAAAAATGAAGTTGATGAACAAAATTTTGGTCGAGAAGCTAAAGAGACTGAGACAGAACAGATGGATAATCCTGAAACTTCAGTTCTATTGATGCCTCGGAGTCTACTTATATTCAAGGACAATGCGTACTCAGGTGGCTTCCTATGTTTTTCTTTTTTCTTGATGCAAAAGAGAGCTTGGTTGGTTTTCACTTTCCAAGCATCTCTACATTTATATGCTCTAAGAGTACCATAAATATGTTAAGAAACTGACATCATTATGCTCTGGTTTCCAGACTACTTGCATGGCATAAAAGATAGCGAGGTTCATCATTGTGATAAGGTAATTTAAGCTGCAAATTACATGTTCCACAATGGGTTGGTAGGTTTACTATGGCTTGTGTTCTTTCAGGCCATAAATGAAGTTGAAGCTCTTGCACATGATAAACTCAATGAACCCTCCTTTGGCACTGAGAGTGCTGCTGTTCAAGATGAGGGAAGTGGAGATCGCAATGCCATCCATCGGACAGCAAAAAGAATTTCATTGACTTGTCGAGTAGTGTTGAAGGTTCACAAGAATATATTCAAGTTTTAAATCTTTTATTTATTTATTTATGTAATCAGTTTTGATTTAAACTGCACATTTAAAACTGAAACTGGTTTGAATCCTGCTCTTTGTTGGGATGATAGTTTCTTTCCTTATTTCTTTCTTTCTTTTTTCATCACTTTTTTTAGGGTTTGGATAAAGAGTTGGTCTATGACAGGACGTAGACAAATTGCGCCTGGTTAGTTTAAATGAACAAACAAGGAAAGAATAAAAATTGATTATGTTTGAAATGGAGCTGAGGTGCTTGATGCAAGCCACTACATTGGCGTTGCAAATAATAAGAATTGAATTAATATGGTTAGTTTAAAGCAATAAATTGTTTGATGTGCTTGGCTAATTGCAATTTGAACAAAAAAATGGTCAACTATAGAGAGTTATTTGTCGTATATTTTAACCAAGGAACCTATTTGAAAAGGATGTAAACGCTAATTGAGTGGTGTTCAATAATTGGGGGATCAACAAAGGACTTATTTGGAAGCAACCTCAGCATGGGAACTAATATACCCAGTTTGGAAAAATACATGCCACTTTGATCAGCATAATGTTACAAGCCCTATAGATAAACAGGATTTGTAGTCAAAGAAAAAGCTATTGACTAGTGTAATTTCATCTCAAAATAGAGGCTGCTTACAAATGGAAGATTGACATCCAAGATTAGGAGATATCTTCACCCTCGAAAGTGAATATTCACTGATGGTTGCAAGAACAGCGTCTGCTGAATGGAAAGAGCCAGGGGTAAAAAAGGATGGAACAGGAATGACGACACCTTTTTTGTTCGACCATCTAAACTTCCAGCTTCAGGACCTAATTGAGAAAACAGAGCACAATTACCATCCACCCACTTCAATAATATTCAGCAAATGGAAACTTAGAATGGTGCAAATGAAAACAATAGTTCTGGAACAACACAAGCGGGTTGATTCATGAAAACAATCTTGCTGAAAATTACAATAACCACTTGATGATTCACATGCAGAAACTCCCATAATCTGTTGCTTATGGTCCTTCGGGCCTAAAACTCTTTAAGGTGAAGAAACATACCTGGTTTAATCTTAAATTTTAGGGTATGTGGTTGCCTTCTAGAAATGAACTTGATAGGATGATCTGTCGATGGTCTATGCCGGTCAGTCGCAGATATCAGCTACAACAGCAGACCATTAACATGGGTTTAGATGGTGCACAACCAATTGACAAACAAGCAGAAATGAGCAAAACATGCCCACACAAACGCTGAGACAATTATAAAGCAGAAATGACCCATTTTCAAAGATCTGTGCGCGATTAAAAAAATCTAGACTACTCATATAGGAGGGGATATGGCTAAAACCACTACTTGCCAGTTTTACATTTATAATTCAAGGCCAGCCCCCAAGGAGGTACAAGCCATGTACAAAAACAAGAAGCTCATATACAAAGTAGTTAAGAAGGGACAGAGTTTTAATCCAACTACCTAAAGTAACAGTTTTAAAGGTTCCAACTTCTTAAAATTGTCGATGTGTTAGAAGCATCTAAAAATTCTAGGACAATAAATGTCATCATCCTTCCTCTCTAGCTGTCTTCAAGAAATAAAAATATACATGTCCCAAAATATCATAGACGGAAGCTAAAGCAGTCTACACGAGTCATTTTAGAATCTGGCCCTACTGCTTTGCCCTTCAATTGTTTTCCGAGGGGAAAAAGGGCTTTAGACAGTATTAAGGTTAGAGGGAGTAGAAGCAGATTACTGACGAACATGTTTACAGAGGACAGTTGCATTCACCTTAGATTTAATAAAAATCAGAAGACGGAAGGACCAAAATATCCCTCATGTTTGTCTAAGCACACATGTTTAGTAACTAGATTGAAATAATAACCTTCCCCTCAAAATCTTGCCATGATCCAGGACACAAGCTTTGAGGGTGAGCATAAACAGGGAGAGGAGATGATAGGTTGGAATCAGACCTTTTCATCATACCGAAAGAGAGATTGATCAAAATAGGGTGAAGGACTCAGTGATTGACAACTGAAAGGTAAAGATGTCAGCATCTTCTTCACAAACTGCAGAATTCATTATCTGATTAGATGATGCTATGGAAGCAGATGTACAGATGTAGCATATCACATGAATACAAGGCAATTCATGGAATTTCATCACTGTGTTACATGGGGGGGGGGGGGGGTTTCAAGAACACAATTCACAAGTCATGTACTCATACTTAACCTGTGAAAGACTGCTGGCTTTATACTTGATGGACCGTAGTTGCTCAAGAGCATGGATGTTATTTGAGTGTGATGATATGAAATTCATGTAAGATGAATTTCTTGACATCGCATAGAAGTGGTCGCAGAACTGCTCAAACAGGAGATAAAGCTCATCTGCTGAATTCTACACCAAGTAATAAATATGAGCATGCCAGAGCAGTGCATAAGGTTATTTAATGGCATTAAAAATATTATGATTCCCAAATAAATACCTGGTAAAACGCAACGATTTCAGTTGTCTCCATGTTATATACAGCAAAGAATGATGGATGGTGATCAGCATTTCGTGATACCTGAAGCTACAAATATGCTATCACCATTATCAAAATATTCCAGTGCAAAGCACAATGACCGATTTGCATGAGAAAGTGATAATTTATAGAACTTCACATTCCATAAAGGCTTGCAAGGGCATATAAAAAATATAAATTGAACTGATAAAGGTTTAAGCTAATTACTACAAGATCTCAGACTTAAGAAAGCATTGTTAACTTCACATTCCATAGAGCTAGTTATCTAGGATTTATCAGCTCAGAGCCCAAAATCTACTTTTTTTAATTAACAAAGAATTCAGTAAATATCTTTGCTGTTTGTACAGGACATAGTGTTGTTCCAGACATAAGCATTGTTAGAAGTGAAAGTCAAAACAAAAAAAAATAATAATAAGTGTCTATTAAGTTGCATAGGAGCAGGAAGCAATCTCAACAATCAGAAGCCACTCGCTGTACTTTTAGGTGTCTTAATCATTCCACAAGAAATCCATGGCATTCAACTTCCTTACATGAAATTCCAGAATTCCATACACATGATTGGAACATTAACCATCCTTATTGCTGCCAATTGGGCTGGATTTGGCAGGCTGTTCAAGATAAGGCCATATCTTTCAGCATGTTTCAAAATTGCAGCCTGACCGCTATCATCTGTTGTCCAGCCAACCCACATGCATTTCATTACTAAATTCAACTATAATATTTTTTGATATCATGTTCAATGATAGTTGAAATAGATATAAATGCTCTTAAGAAATAGAACTCATGGGCATAGAAGAGGAAGTGAGTAGAATTTGACAAATAGATTTGTACCAATTAAAAGACAAAATTTTCCAGTTTAACTCCAAACTAAATTCTACCATGCAACTCCATTTATGTTAGACTCCTGGAAACCTCCCACCAAACCCTGTTTAATGATATCTCAACAGTGTTGAGGAAAAAGCAATAGCACCCATCAGACCTTTAATGCAATGACTGGAAAACACTGTTTCTCTCTTCCTACAATATGAGGTGTAGGGTGAGATCATGGATTCAATTGTGCTAAGAGAATTGAGTTTGCTTGCCAAGCCAAGGAGAAACAGAAAAGTATACTTGCTGTGGTATTTCATGTTATCTAGGATAACATCTATTTCATATGATCTGGAAACATGCCCTCTTTTGTGATACATGAGGACTTCATGATCTCAATTATTTCCTAATCACAAATGGAATTTCATTAAAGCGACACTTTTTTCTATAATGAGTAGAGTTCTTTCCATCATGCCACTACATTCCATTATCGTAAAGACAGCTGATTAACGTATCTCTCTCAACAATCCCGAGTTGTTATACCCTCTTTTCCCTAGTTCTTGTTTTGGGGGGTGATGGTGGTGTGTTCCACATACAGTCCATGTAATTGATCATTCTCAGACCTTTGACATGATTCAAGTGGTAGAAAGCATAAAAAGCCTCACCCCTCCATCAACACTCCCAAACTTGATTAGCAAATGATGACGATCCAAGAATTGTACCTGTTTAAGAGTTATAAATAATTAATTACATGTGACATTGATGGACATCATTTAAAGTTGCTTTAGCATTGAGTGTAGAGAAAAAAATAAATCAAGATAGCACATTTTTGCAGCTCATCTAGCAGAAGGGGGAAACATTTAAAAAACAAAAACTTTATTACCTCACCTTCCAAATAATCAAGTCGACATAATCTTGAAAATGGAAATAGAATTTCTTCTTCAAGCACTGGACCCTCTGACAAAGTAATGCTATTACTGTATAAAAATACTTGTGAAATATTCAAAATAGTTCCCATCAAGATATTAACCATTAAAAACATTCCAGATCCACCACACAGTTCCTCAATGAAGTAATTAAAAAAAACCCAAGAAAGTGAATGCATTAATATAATGCAAAATAAAATATCCAAAATTGGCTAAATTTAAAAATAAAAAAGGAAAAAAAGGAAAAGGAAAAAACCTTGCATGCCTTATAAACCATAAAGGTAATAAGAAAAACTAGAGAATTTTACAAGCCAAGTTTTTCAACTTCAAATGATTGTCATATTGTCTCATTGAGTATTCTGAATATTAGATAGTTCAAAATTCCAATTATTGTAGTAGATATATTCTGAATACATAATGAATCCCGAGCTGTGATGCACATATAGAAGTCAAGAATATGCGCAGTCACCAAAACAAGTAATACAATACTAACTTTATCCAAAACTTCAAAAGTTCACCAACCAAAATAAAAATGTACGGACAATGAAGTCCTACAGTGCAATAATGTAAGGAAAGAAATGTAACTAGAAAATACCTGAATTGCAGCATTTGTCATTCACTAGTTTATGAATTGTTCAGAACATCCAACAAGATGATGAGATTAATTTTCAAAGATAGTCTTGTGACCTTATCAAAACAAGGAATTGGAATGCCAAATAACCAACCTGGAATTTATCAGTTTCTTCACTCCATATTCCTTGAAAAATGAATGAGAGCAAGCGTTGTTTAATGCCACTAAGAAAAGAATTGTCTGAGTTCAGCTGATTACTATGGACACCATTATCGACATGATTCCCAGATGATTGATGCAGTTTACTTCTGTCAGCCACTGCCATGCGCTGCAATCCATGGCTCAACAGTCAGTTGCCAATTGCACACCAGGCACACAAATAGGAAGTTTACAAAAGCTAAACTATTGCCAAAGAAGAGAGACAGCTATGGCATGTTTGTGAAACTGCATAAAGAAGCTAAGACACACAAATAGTAAGTTCACAACAGCCAAACTATTGCCAAAGAAGAGAGACAGGTATGACATGTTCATGAAACTGCATAAAGAAGCAAAGGTATTAAGTGTATTCAAAAGCTCAAGTGGTGCTTTATTTATGGTAGTAGTTGATGGCACTTGCCTGACTGTTAGAATTAAGAAAAAGTTCATCATCTTCACGACAAAATGCACCTATCGCACGCACATCAACAAGGTTACCAGATTCCCTAATTTGGAGAATGTATATTGTCTGATAGCGAAGCGACACAACGGCCAGTAAATCATCATACAGGAAGACACCCATGTTATGAGCCAAGTTAATAAAATCATTGCGAAAGACCTTCTCATCTAGTATCACCCCATCTTCCAACCTAATTATAAATACATAGAAAAGGAATGAAAAAGAACAAATACAATGGGAAAAATGAAGCAGAGGAATATTGAGGCATTGACCTTTGCATTTGGGATATTGGTGAAATATAAAGTGTACCTCAAGAGGTGAAAAGTAATTCTTTCTATGGAAGGGACTCCTTGAATAGCTCCTCCTATAGCAGGTGCATCATGAATTTGAGCAGTGGAAGTAGCAAAGAGTCCGAACTGGTTGGTGATGACATATAGAAAGAAATCTTTGCAAATAACCTCATTGCTGGAAGCAAGGGGGACACAGTAGAGTTGAGTGAAGAAGCTGTCGAACCTCTTAGCTCTAGATGGAAGATGACAATCTTCTTGTTTGTAGGAATAGGAGAGCCAAGTGGGTCTATAAACAATGAGATCCTGGTGATTTCTGCTAAAACTAATGAGGTATTGACCATCATCGGTGAATTTGCGGAATGAATGATCGGGGCATTCAACATCGTATATGGTAAAACTAGGCACTAAATTCTCATAGAATCGCCGAGCACAATGAACCTGGAAACATGCATTAATTTTTGGTGTGATAAAAAAGAAAAAGAGGAAAAAAGAGGAGACCATGTGTGTTTTAGTTACATACGCTGGTTCCAGGAGGAGGAGTTTGGATTTGGCGCTGAAAAATCCTGGCAACCACATTGTTGTTCCTCAACATATCAGCACACTTCTGCTGCTTTTGCTTTTGCTCTTGCAATTGAAGAAATCATATGGTAAAAGAAATCCCTAAATCCACATAAAATCAAACACAGCAGCAGCAGCTATGAGTGAGTGATCGCAACAATTTTTCCCGAAAACTAGGAGTGATTAATTAAATGAAGAAGACATATAATATGGAGCAGTACAATTTTATGACAAAAATTGATTTTCGATGAAAGTAATAAGAGAAGAAGAAATAGTAAACTATGGATTGAACAATGAATGTCACAAGTCCAATTAATCAAAGATAGAATTAGGAAAGTTAGGTAATATTACTATGAGATAGCCCTAAACACATCGAAGAAGCCGGGTTATAATAGCACACCATTCATTCAACAAAGTCGTTTAAACTTGTAAACTGTCAACCGTTGTGGAAATATCATTAGTCCGACTTCGTTACACAGTGGGGACAGATGCTACAGTTTAGTAGAAATGTATGTATTATATGATTAGTGTGGATGGAGATGATTATGGCAAACAAGTTTTCTTCTATCTTCATCAGCTATGATTTACTTTCCATTTAGCCTTATAGCAAAAGAGATTTGTCCATTTTTTTTTCTTTTTGTAGTGCTTTTTCCTTCGAGAACATGGAATCTGATGTTGATTCTGTGTTGAGTAATAGGAGTATTAGTATTACATACAATACAATACCTAAGAGTTGGTGACGTCACGTGATGGATGATGATCAATCTGTCATCAAGATCGATCGAAGAATTGAAGAAGAAGAAGAAGAGGATACCTGATAGTGAAAGGCAGAGGGAGAGGGTGAAATCTCCAAGTGAAGAACAAGAAGAGATAGCAGCAATAACAATAACTATAAGGTTAATTAAGGCAGCGGCAGAGGCAGCAGCAGCAGAGCTATCAATTGGTCCACCAGTAAAGATGAGAGTACTCATACAAGTAAAGATAAAGTTGTCGATAGAGATACAAAGCGAAGGCACACACACAGCGCTATGGAGGAGACGTGACGTGATGGATGATGATCAATCTGTCATCAAGATCGATCGAAGAATTGAAGAAGAAGAAGATACCTGATAGTGATAGGCAGAGGGAGAGGGTGAAATCTCCAAGTGAAGAACAAGAAGAGATAGCAGCAATAACAATAACTATAAGGTTAATTAAGGCAGCGGCAGAGGCAGAGGCAGAGGCAGCGGCAGCAGCAGCAGCAGCAGCAGAGCTATCAATTGGTCCACCAGTAAAGATGAGAGTACTCATACAAGTAAAGATAAAGTTGTGGATAGAGATACAAAGCGAAGGCACACACACAGCGCTATGGAGGAGACGAGAGGAGAGTGCATATGAGTATGTTTTCTTTTTTTCTTTTTCTTTTTCATTTACTTTATCACAGCAGTATTTATTTATGTATTTGTTTTTCTTCGTAGCGGGGCACAATTTAGCCCATTATCAATTAAGCCTTGGATTTTTTTTATTTTATTATTTTCCCCTTCGAGTTAAATAATTTCACCCTTTCATTACAACCATCCATTTTAATGGCAATAAATAAATTCTATTTGTTTTACCTGTGGTCGTTAAATATTTTCATCAAAGACATCAAAATAAATTTAAGGTTTCCTTTAAAGTAATACTAATGTAACGGCATGAAAATAAGCTTTCATATTCCATGGATGACAATTATCATGCCAAATCATAGTAAATCTCTTTGCCCAACTTTATCATGGTTAAATGGAAAGATTATTCTTTTGGATAAATCAAACTTATTTAGCGATTTGAACCAAAGCTCTAAACAAAACCTATAAATAATATAGATTCCATGTTTTTCAAATTATTAATAATTATATTATTCTAGTGGTTAAAAATATTTAGTTTATATTCAAACATAAAATATATTAAAGAAAAGTTTAGATTTCATACAATTTTAAATCTATAAACATATAAAATAATAACTCATAACTTCAACAAATATAATAATAGAATTTTAACATGTATACTAAACATTTATTCATACTTACAATTGATATCAATTCAAAGTTCTATCATATATATTAATAATAAAAATATATATGTTTAAATTAGAACAAAAAAAAGTACTTACTTATCAAAATAATTTAAGATAATGAAAATTTTGTTGTCAAAGATGAACTTTTTGTCTTAAAATTTTATCACTTCTCATTTGTTTATTAGAACTTAAAATTCTAACAATACCATATTTATAAACTCTTGGCTTCAAATTGTAAACTAATGTTAAATAGAAAAATCTTTAACAAAAAAATATTAAATTATAAGGAAAAATTTTATGAACATAGACGAAGATTTTTAGTATACTCATGTTAATTAGGCTGAAATAAAAATTTGTTCAATACCCAAATTTTACCAATGATCTAGTTTTTTATTGAAATAATATTTGAGAATTATTAAAGGGCATTTTTATAAAGTTGAAGAAAAAATCACTCCCCCCTTATACGTTGTAGCCGACAACATGAAGAAGGGGAATGACTTCAAAGTTTCTTCTTCTCATTCATCTTCTTCTTTTCTCTCAAACATTAAGGCATGGAGAGTGTGAGTAAGAAATTGTTACATAAGAAAACAAACCAAATTAGTAAGCTTTAAGGATAGACAGAGTGATTGGGGTGTTAGGTGATGGAGAGAAAGTTTGCAAAATTGGAGGAGAAATAGGAGATCCTTGAAAATTATTACAGAAAGCTCATTAATTGGTTAATAAATTATTTTACACTTTTGTATTCTTAAATTTTGATGGGGGATAATCTCTAATTTGTGAATTTTAGGGTTGTGTAATTTTTTTTTAATAAAAACATAAAATTATGTAATTTTTAGTTATTTGAGGTTTAGATGAAATGATTAAGAACTTTAATTGAAGAAATTGAAAAATAAATTAGCACAAGTGACGAACCATTGTTAAGGGATTTGAAAACTTGATTAAATTAAGTTGATTTTGATGTATTAATGATGATAAGAATACTTGAAAGTTGTTTATGTTGTGTTTGCCTTGGTTTGGGTCTAGTTGGTCCCAACTCGTTGCGATGGGTATTTGCTTTGGTTTTTTATATCGATCCTTTAGGGGCCATTTTTGTTGGTTTATGTTTTGGCTTCCGGGCCTGTTTGGTCACGACGTTTATGGGTATTTCCCTTAGATTTCAAACTTGGTTGGTTTTGACCCATCTCGGCTCCTTTTGATGGGTATATGCCTTTATTTTTTAGCCTAGTTGGCCCTACCTGTTAGGGCTCGTTTCGGTGGTTATTTGCCTTGGATTTCAAGCTTATTTGGTCCTATCTTGTCAGGCTCGTTTTTTAGGGTGTTTGATTCGGTTTTCAAGCCTAATTGGTCCTGGCCCATCGGGGCATGTATTGGTGGGTATCTACCTTGAATTTTGGCCACGGTTACTCTTGCCCCATTTTAATGGGTTTTTGCCTTGGTTTTCGGGCCTCGTTGGTCTCGGCCCATCGAAGCTTGCTTCGGTAGGTATGTGCCTTGGTTTTTAGGTCCCGTTGGTCCTGACTAATCAACAC
>Ga0325405_1003946_pt1 | contig 15226 bp, 11 predicted proteins | sample PopdelMetagenome_21_FD_205663 | JGI IMG/M metagenome (GOLD analysis project Ga0325405, IMG submission 205663) | Populus deltoides microbial communities from Bellville, Georgia, United States - Xylem-Control-R2 | ecosystem: Host-associated > Plants > Phyllosphere > Stem > Wood/Secondary xylem... | reverse complement strand
TAAAGAAGAAGGGTCATCTCATGACAGCTTGCTGGGTGGTGATGATCATGGCATGAGATCCGTATCTCTGCTAAGGCATGTTCTACGTCCTGAACCACCGAATTAACTTGGTAGAGGTGTTTGAGATTGTAATTATTTTTTAAAGTATTTTTTTGTTTAAAAATATATTAAAATAATATTTTTTATTTTTTAAAAATTATTTTTAATATTCAAACATCAAAACGAATCTAAAAACACAAAATAATAACAATAATAATTTGAAGCAAAGCAAAATACAAAATTTAAAATTTTTTAAAAGAGTTTTTAAAACGCAAAAACAAAGGAGCTCTTAATTTAGAACTTAGCTTGTAAAAATATCTAATCTTTTTTAAGAAAAGTTTCAAACAATATTATTTCAAGAATTTTTTAAGAAAATTAAATTGATGACTATTTACTCGCCCGAAAAAATTTAAATTTTTTTTAAAATTATTTTGTTACATTAAGTCATTAAGTAAGCATTGGTTCAAGGAAGAAGAAACAACTAAAGAAGAATTCATCATGTGATGAAAATGACAATAGAAGAGCAATTAGTTAGCTACGGAAGAATAAGCCATGTACAGAGTTAGTTAGTTAGGTGTTAATTAATAACTCTTATAGTTAATTAGGCAGTTATAGGCTACAAGTTGTATATAATCCATAGTGCAAGAAACATGAGCATTCAGCAATAAGAATCATTATGTGACAGTTAATTCTGCTATATCCTTTTTCCTTACATTGTTTTCTCTTCTCATTCTCAATCTTCTTTTTAATTCACTATTGTTAAGGAGTAAACTTAACAATTTTGTATCAGAGCATCCATCCATAGCTACAATGGTGGGAAGTAACAAGATCAAGAACTTGGAGGAGTATAGTAGAAAAGTGGATGAGCAAATATAGCAATCAATTGAGAAATTACATGCGATGGAAGAGGACTAGGCCAGGCACAAAAGAATTATCAATTCAACTCAAAACTAGATTATATCATAACTTTAATAAAAGTATCATCAAGAGTAATGGAGGTTGCCATAGAGGGAATAATTAACATAAATACTAATAGAGTTCTTCCTCAGTATATAAGTAATCAAAGAAGAGAAGGCATAGGAGGTAAGGCGATCCAAGGAAGAGGATACGACATAACTTCACCTAAAGTAGAGTTGTCAAGCTTTAATAGAGAGAATCTAAGGGACTGGCTCAAGAAGTGTGGGAAATTCTTTAAGTTGAATTCCATTTCAGTTCAACAATAGGTAAAGGTTGCTTATTTATACTTGAAAAGCTAGATTGACGTGTGGTATAAAGGGTTCTTGTTTGGAGAAGAGGATCTGGCTGGTTGGGAAGAATTTACTAAAGTACTTTGCATGAGATTTGGCATCAAAGAGGATGTGGTAAAGGAATTCAACTAACTCGTACAAGAAAAAAATATGGAAGAATATATGGAGAAATTCAAAGAACTAAAATCCCTCATAAATGCTTTGAATATGGCATTACCTGAAGCATATTATATTTCAAGTTTCCTCAATGGATTGATAGATGATGTAAGACCTACACTCAACATTCTAAAACCTGCTACACTGATGCAAGCTTTTGAATAGGCAAAATAGCAAGAGATATCGAATTAGGCAGTAGCAAAAAGGGCTAAAAATGTTTTTTTTAGCGAAGAATATTAGGTAATATGCCAATAAAATCTTTTATTCGTTCTAAAATAGATTCCATAATAGGACAAAAACACACTTAGTCTTTATATGAACAAAAAAAGGCGGTTGAGCCAATCTTTTAAATGTGGAGATAAGTTTGTGTTTGGACATCAATGTAATGTTAGGGGAATTCATATGATAAAAGGGTTAGAAGATAAAAAAGATGAATTATTGGAATTACCAGAAGGAGAGAACAATAAAATTATAGGATTGGATAGAAAAAAAAAATTAATGTGGGTTATCATTTATTCCACTAGATGATAATTATACCCATAACACCATTAGGGTAAAAGGTTTCTATCAGGGAAAGAATTTGATTGTTCTTATAGAAAATTGAAGCACCCATAGTTTTATAGATGTTTTTGTGGTTGAGGAAATTAAAGTTATTCTACTTAAGACTATTATGTTGACAGTAACAATAGCAAATAGGAATGTTATAAGATGTAATTCCCACTGTCCAAAGCTTACTTGGTTCATACAAGGTCATGAATTTCAAGCTGATTTAAAGGTATTGAAATTGCATAGGTGTGATTTTGTTCATGGTATTGATTGGTTATGGGTGTACTCTTCTATCTTGTTTAATTTTATCAAGATGAAGTTGTCATTAAAAAAAGAAGAGAGAATGATATAATTAAAAAGAATGATTAATGTTGTTGAGTTACAGATTATCGGAGTAACCAAAGTGCATAAAATTTTAAAAGAGATAGTTGGTAGGTTTATAGGTCAGTTTTTTTAATAGAATCATATAATGAACCAACAATAACTAAATAAGATGAAGTAATTGAGGCTTTTTTAGAAGAATTTGAGGATATTTTTGCAAAACCTACATAGTTACCACTAGTTAGACCTTTAGATCATATATTCCATTGATTCTTGAATTGAAACCGGTAAACATCAGACCTTATATGATTTTTTATCTGCAACAGGGATAAATTGAAAAATGGTAAAAGAAATGTTATAAAATAGTCATACAACATAATTGCAGCACTTTTGCTTCTCCAGTTTTGTTAATTAAGAAGAAAGATAACACCTAGAGATTCTGTATAGATTATGCACAACTCAATAATATGACCATTAAAAAAAATTTATTTGTCCCCTAATCGATGATATATTGGATGAGCTATAAGTTTCATAGTTTTTCTCAAAACTTGACCTTAGATCAAGTACCATCAAGTGAGGATGAATACCGAGGATATAGAAAAAATCACCTTCAAGACACCTTTTGGTCATTATAAGTTTAAAGTGATGTTATTTGGCTTAATAAATGCTCCTATTATATTTCAAACATTAATGATATAATATTAAACTAAGAGAACTCATTTTCTTAAAATAAGATAAATTAACATGTCCTAATCTAGCATTCCATAAATCAGTACAGTCAAGCAATTAAGCAGAAGAAGATGCATTTTCATTCATTACATTAGCAACATTGAGTACAAAACATCCATGGTTATAATATTCTTTCCCCATAAATACATTGTTCTTAGTCATTACAATCTTATCACATTCAAATAATACTTTGATCCTAAATTTTCCTAACAAAGCCACAGAGACCAAATTTGCTCTTATATTAGGGATATATAACATCTCATTCAAAGCCAATGTTTTGTCCAAAGTCAATTTCAGAAGGACTTTGCTTTTTCCAAGAACATTTACAATTCTTGAGTCTCCAAGGTAGATCACTTCTTCTCTGTCCTTAAAAGATGTATAGGTGGAGAAGAATTCTTTATTTTAACATATGTGCCTAGTAGCACTAGAGTTTACCACCCAATTTTTCTCAATGGTCACCATATTGACTTGAGAAAAAACCGCAGCAATGATGTCTTCTCCTTCAACCAAGTTGACCTTACTTTTAGGAGGATTGTGGTTTCTCTTTCTATTTCAGCATTGAGGTGCATGGTGGCCAGGTTTGCCACACGTAAAACAATTTCCTTTTTTCTTAAAATTGTTGGGTTTGGGTTTGAACATATCGGTATTATTACCATTGGACTTATTATTGTTTGTATTAAATTTATGCTCATATCTTTTTTTATGTGAGCTCCCTTCTACTAAGTTTGCTTTAGTGGTCATCTCTTTCTTCCTAGTAGCTTGCAACTCCTTTCTATTTGTGTCTTAAATGATGATGTGGGTAATAAGATCAATCAAAGATAATTTTATATGCTTGTGCTTGAGTTGTTGTTTGTAGTCACTCCATGAGTTAGGTAGTTTTTTGTTCAATATTCCAGCAACGAATCTTTCAAGAAGGTTGATATTTTCAGCTTTCATGTCCTCTAGCAGCCTATGGTATTCATTAATATGAGTTTTGATATTTTTGTTATCCACCATTTTCTATTGGTAAAATTTTCCAATGATAAATTTTTGTTTCCCACATCTTTGACAATATACTTTGTCACCATATTGCTTCATATCTCCTTCGCTTCCTTGTAGCTTGTTTCCATATGTCCATGCTATGGTATTGTCATTGGTCTTGGGATCAGTATGAACCCATACAACTTCATGCATGTCAAGAACACCAAATATCATTTCTTGTCACTTTCTGAAGTTTACGAGAATCCATGAATTTTGCCCCTGATAAACTTCAATTTCATCCTTGGATTTCAGAGCCTTTTTCAAAATGGTCATTGGTCTCGGATTTCTTCAATTTAGCCCCCATTCGACCATTATACTTTCAAATCTCTTTAATTTCACTCCTAATTTCAACCAATTTGGTCCCTAAAGTTCAGCACCTTTTTTAAAATGGTCCTTGGCTGTGAATTTCTTCAATTTAGCCCTTAATCAACTCCAAAACTTTGATTTTCTTGTAATTTTACCTCTGATTTTAATCAATTGACTTGGTAAAAAATAAATTTGATCTCCTAAAATTCCAATCTTTTCAATTAAGCCTAAATTGGGCTCCCAAACTTATTTTTACCAATTAAGCTCCTAATAAAATTAATTTGACTCATTTAAAGTATAATTACGTCCTTGTACCTAATTAAATCTTTCAATTGGATCCAAATTAATTCTTAAACATAATTAAATTTTAATTTGGCCCATGATTAAATCAAATTTACCTATTAAAAATCTAGTTATGTCCTTGGACTTAATTTTTATGTAGATTCGTCCAATAATCATATAACTTGACCTTGAATCTATATTATCTCTCCAGTTTTGGGAAAAATATGGTACAATTAGGCTCTTAATTCCATCCAAAATTGCAACTTGATTTTTTCTACATGTGAAATCATCCGAGCTTGCTTTTGTCAAAATGTTAATCTTTATTTTTTTTTTTGGAAAGAAAAAGGTGAATTTGGGGAATAACTAAAAAATGGGTTATGACATTTACATGGCCTATTTTTTTACCCTGGGGACAATTGTGTAATTGTATTGTATAATTAAAAAGTAAAAATACCAAAACACCCTTGTCCAGCAATGTTAGTTTTTTTATTCTAGAGGTATTTAAGTTATTTTATTGTGCATTACAAGATAAAACGATGAGAACTCCCCCAAACAAATCAATAATGACAAATGAACCGTGTAAAAAGACCAAAACACCCCTGAATCAAAAGCAATCGTTTTTTCTTGTCGATGCCATAGATGTCACTCCATTATTGTAGAGAATAGTGAAGTGTGTCTATCGCTATAAGAAATATCTCATATCTTTTAGTATATTTGTGATATTGTACAATAAAACATGTTTTCTAATTTATGTTGCCTTATAAGAATAGTTGCCTTTGAAACAATAAAACAACACTATTAAAACTAACAGGGACTAAACATCAAACCCAGGGTCTAACTCCTTTAAATTGTGGTTATCTACATGGGCTTTGATTCCTGAGAGACAATTAGTGACATCTCTCTTAAGAAAACTTAACTATATGTTTAAAGTTAATATTTATTTTCATACATAAGCTTGCTTTTGAACAGTATGGGTGTCTTACAGCTTCTCATATCATCACGATCCATGAATTTTAGATTTTTTACTAGATTTGTTACCTGCGATTCGCTGCAAGTAGAGCAATTTTTTTCGATGCAAAAAATTGTAACTGTAAAAAATAGTCTCAGTCTTAAGTCATTAGTTCAAGTGGTAACCTAAACAACATAAAAAAAATGCAACAACAATAAATAAAATAACAAAGAAAAAAAGAAAAAAGAGAAAAAAAGGTGAAAAGAACAAATTTGAGTCTATTTGAATTATCAAACAACCTAATGTTAATCTAATAGAAGGCAAACCATAAAAAAAAACATAAAAAAACATAAGCTTTAAAAAAAAAAAAACTAAGCAAACTTAAATGAACCTCTTAAACCCGATGCAATTGTAAAAACTTGTTACTCGTTAAATCCTAGACCCGTTAATCAAGATACTTAACTCTTAACCAATTTAATTTTGAATGCCGAAATCGTTGAAAGATATTTTTAAAAATAACTTGCAAAAGAAAAAATAGTAAAAAAAAAGAATAAGGATAAATTTGAGGAAAAAAATACCTAAGGGAGAAATTTGAAAAAAAAAATGATTCCAAACAAAATAAATAGAAATTAAAAGAATTAGGACAAAATTTGAAACAAGAAAAAATCATACGGGTGAAATTAAAAAAAAAATCTAATTTGATAGATTATTTATAGATTAAAAAAATAATAGGGAGTGAAATTAAAAAAAAAAACTATATAGGACTAACAAAATATAATCAAACTGCAAAAAAAAAGAAGATAAAAGATAAGAAAATATCAGCTTAAAAAAAAAACTAAGCAAACTTGGATGAACCTCCCAAACTAGGTATAATCTCAAAAACCTACAATTTATGAAATCTCAGACTTGGGCTAAATTAAAAAGTTTAACTCTAAAACAATTTAATTTTAAATGATGAAATTGTGGGAAAATATTAATAAAAAAAACTTACAAAAGAAAACAAAACAAAACAAAAACAATAGAAAAAAACCGAATGAGGATGAAATTTTTTTAAAAAAAATAAAAAATAATCCAGAACAAAATAAATAGCAACTAAAAGAACGAGGACCAAATTTAAATAATAAAGAAATTATAAGGGAAATTAAAAACATTTGGAATTTGATATATTATATATAGATCTATATATTTAAAAATGGTAGGGGTGAAATTAAAAATAATTTATAATTTGATAGATTATTCATAAATTAAAAAATGGCAGGAGGGTCAAATTGGAAAATACTTGTAATTTCATAGCTTATTAAAAAAAAAATAGTGATCAAAAGGATAGGGACCAAATATGAAGGAAAAATAAATGGCAGGGGCTGCTCTAAAATTTTGCATGGGTGATGCAAATTTCAAGGCGGAGAGAGAGAAGAAGAAGGAAAATAAATGGTATTTGACGTCAAACTAGTGGTGTTTCACCCACACGCACCACATCATCGATTAAAGGATGTTGAGATTTTTCAAACTCTGCTCTAGAAGAATGTTTTTGGTAGTCGAACTGTTGCTGCCTGAATGGTACGAGGGTCATCCACATGTTGGCATATGTGTTGCATACGTCAGAAGGTTTCTTTAAAATAATATTAAGTATATGATAATTACAATAACACTCCTGATAAACATCAAAACATACAACAAAACCAATAAAAAAATGATCAAAACACCGTTATAAGAGAGTTTTAATTTATTTTTTTTATCTTTAAGAGCGTTAAAGTAATTGTACTATACCCAATAAAAAGAAAAGTACCTAAACACGGCCAAGCCTAAAGCATAAGAAGTTTTTAATCCTAAACTATAATAGTGATTTTACTATGCATGAAAAATAAAAATAACAAATTAAACCCCACACAAGATGTGAAAAACAATTATATCATAGGAAAAATACATTTTTGCTTTCAATACCCAAGCCAATGGGTTTTTCTTGCAAGATCAATTTCGCACCTACATTATTACAACCAATAGTCAATTTTTTTCCCTTTCCTTGAGCAAAATTGAATCACATTGCCTTTTCTTTTGAAAAACTTGTAATCAAAATAAGGTAGGACTCTTGGTTTTTCAGAATCCTTACGAGGACCAACCCTATTCCTTTGTTAAGTGTCATCAAATCAAAGGAATGATGTGCTTGGTAGACCACTTGAAGAACCAAAATGGGAACCGAATGAAGCAAATTACTTGGCCAAGGCAAGAATAAAGGTGATTAAAGCAGCAATGTATATATTTATTTATTTATTCCCTACAAAAAAGAAAATAGGGAACGAATCTAAGAGGCATAATGGCCACCTATAAACAGAGACAAAAAAAGAAATGATGGAGTTTGCCACCCCGTGCCCTATCTCTCACTTAATTAGGGCCCAAAAGTGAAAGTGAGAAACATGTAAAGTATTATTTTAACAGTCTGTGGATTATGGATATTATATTTATCAATTGGACGTCGCATTGTGACATCATGGCCACATCATGTCCACGCAAGCATATGCATACTTAGGTATTGTATTTTTTAAACAAGAAAAATCTAATTAGACAGGCTATTTTAATATATTATTTTACATAAAAAAATCAAAGTGCAGATAAAAAAATTTATCCAAGCATTTAATAAAATAAATAAATAAATTATTAACAACAACTAAAACAAAAACTAGAAAAAGTAAGAAAATGATATAGATCAATATATTTAATCTTATAAAATAAGATATTTATTTTTTTATGTTAACCAAAATTTTTTATTAAAATTAATTAAAAAAATAATAGAAATAGAAACATATATGAAACTAAGTGAATAAAAAAAAGAAAAGAAAATTATGCAAGGCAAGACATATCATAAATATTATTTCAAAATAATTATTTTTTTATAAAATAAAGCTCATCAGCATAAAATAAAATAAAAAAAGTATTCCAACATTAAATACAAAACCAATCTTTTTTGAAAAAAATAATAATGCATAATGATAAAATTGTAAAGGCAAATGAGAAGAAAAATAAATAAATCTCTAACCGTACCACCTCTTAAAACTCGTGACACATGTCATTAGATCGAAAGTATGACAAATGAAAAAATCATAAAGTCCAATCCGCAACAAATCAAACGTTAAATGATAAAATTGAGGAAAGAATCTATAACATCAAAAATTATAATTAAAAGAATGAGGGCATCAAAAGTTTCAAAATAAAAATAAAAAATAAATTAGAGGGCATAAAAAAAGCTAACATTAGAGTGTTAAATTGAAAAGAAAAAAAAACTTTTACAAAAGGAAAAGAAAATCAAAATAATGAGAGCTAAATTAAAAAAATAACATAAACTTTGATTGAATGATGAAATTGAAAACAACAAACTTTAAAAAAGAAGTCAGGAATTAGAAATCAAAAATCAAAAGAATAAGGACCAAATCGGAAACAATAATCCATGACAAATTGTAATTCAAGGTTTAAATTGAAAACATCAAAAACTTTTTCAAAAGAGCCAAGGACAAAAATAAACAATAAAAAACCTAAGGACTAAAATTGAGAAATGAAACGAAAAAAGGACAGGTGTGCATTTTTGCTGGGAGAGAGAAAAGTAGCAAGGAAAAAAAACGACCACCAGCAAAAAATCATCCATCTACCACCACCACACGCTGCACCATGAGAAACAGGGCGAGACAACACTTCTGATGACATGGCGAAACAACATATTTGACCATGGGGATACACCATAAACGCCGCTATAAGGTCATGGACGTATCTCACTCTCCAATTGTTCTTTGATTTAAAAATTAATTAATCAGAGTGAAAATTCCAAAGCACCCTTCATGATTCTGACATTCACAAAAAAAAACCAGCATGAAAAGACAAAATCACCCTAGACCCTTTCCTTATTTTTTCTTGAATGCAAGGGTAGAGAGGTTGTTTCATAATCTTGCAAAAAATATAAAGGCATAAACACTCTTGGCTTGTAGTTCATTTTTTTTTTAGCTTGGGGGCAAATAAAAAATTATACTATTTTGATAAAATTGAAAAGATAAAAGTAACCCTTGGCAATCTTTTAATGACCCATCCTGGTTTTAAATCTAAGGTCATTATAATATTATTAATTTCAACACTTAATATAAATTAAAGTAAAAAAAATCAAATTATTATTAAAATATACAAATTTGACAATAACACATATTAAGGGTGAAATAAAATTTTTCATATTTTATTTTGTCTTGTCTACCATAATAAAAAACGATAGAAAAAATCAGTCACTTTATTTTGTATATCATTATCAAATACAATTTGATCAAAAAGTATTGTGATCATGATAGGAATTATAAAATTAGATCAAAAAGGATAAAAAAACCAGTCACTTTATTTTATATATCATTATCAAATACAATTTTATCTCCATTTCCCTTTTTATCTTATCTCTTTTGTTTTTATTTTCTTTATTTTTTTCTATTTTGAAACAATAATCAAACACTATATAAGTATTGTGATCATGATAGGAATTATAAAATTAGATAAAAAAGGATTAAAAAAATCAGTCACTTTATTTTATATATCATTATCAAATACAATTTTATCTTCATTTCCCTTTTTATCTTATCTTTTTTGTTTTTATTTTCTTTATTTTTTTCTATTTTGAAACAATAATCAAACACTATATAAGTATTGTGATCATGATAGGAATTATAAAATTAGATAAAAAAGGATTAAAAAAATCAATCACTTTATTTTATATATCATTATCAAATACAATTTTATCTTCATTTTTTTTTATCTCTTTTATTTTTATTTTTTTTTAATTTTAAAACAATAATCAAACACTATATAAGTATTGTGATCAATTATAAAATTAGTAGTCGTTGTTGAAATAACTACAAGATTTTATTTTATTTCGAGGAAATTGACTTAGTAATTATGTTTAAAAGGTTTTCTATTTAATATCCTTTACGTGTTTGGTTAATCCATGACGTCCTTAATTTAGGATCAAGTTTATTATTAACTTCATATGTGGTAAATATCATCCACATTAATGATGATTTTATTTTTAATACCAAATTACTTTATTATTTATTGATAAATTTCATAATCAGTATCTTTTTATGTGTATTATATATTAACAAAACATATAAAGCATGTTGATGTTTCATTGCTTGGATCAGTGTGCATGCAAGCAAAGTGCTTTTATTATGGACAGTGACAGTGAGCTGGCAAAATTGTCCTTGATCTTTGGGTTGTTCAGGGCTGGGTTTTAGGGGTTTTTTTTTTTAATCTTTTTTACTAATCCATTTATCATTAAAAAATTATTTGAAAATATTTATATATTTTTATTTTTAATAATAAAATTACAAATTTACCTCTATAATCAACAAAAATTAAAGTTATTCACCAAGAGTTTTATTGACTTTTCATCATGTTCTTAATAATAAAAGTATGTATTTAACCTTGTATATATAAGATAAAAAAAAATAAGTTTAGTATTTTGTGGTATTTTTGTATTTTTATTCGGGTATTTAGTGTAATTATCAAAGTCATAGAGGGTGTGTTTTGATATTTTCACATTGTTTATTAACTTTTTAAAGAGCAAAGTTGTTTATGCGTGTTCAAAATACGCCAACAAGTGTGTGGCATTCGCATCATTCAGGTGATGCTTGAGACGCCACTCGGTGGCTAAAACAGCCTTCCATCTTCTCCATTCATGTGTCGTCGTGTCCCTTTTAATGTGGAATAGCATGTGATGTCTAAAGGTGATCGGATTATCATTAAAGGTCATTTGATTTTTTTTCTTTCTTTTCTCTCTCCTGACAAGTAATGTACATAATTGTCCTTTTTTGTTTTTTTACTTTTCAATTTTAGTTCTCATTCTTTTAATTTCTTATTTCCTTCTTAGTCCATTTGTAGAAGTTTTTTTTCCTTTTCAATATAGTCCTTTAATTACAATTTCTCATATGTTTTTTTTTTTTTAATTTCAATTTTCATTCTTTAAATTTCTTGTTTAGTTCTAATTTCTTTTATAGAAGTGTTTTTTTTTTCAATTTAGTCCTTCAATTGTAGGGATGGAAATAGGTATCTGCGGGTCGGGTTTCTTGTTATCTATACCCTACTCATTATACATCGGATAAAAAATTTATATATTCATAAATTATTCATTGGGTTTTATGTATTAAATCAATATTCATTATCTATTATCATTTATTAATCAATAAAAAGTTATATATATATATATATAGGTTCGTATGGGTTTTAGGTTAGGTTTGAGCAAGTTTTAGTTCGGTTTTGACAATATCAATACTCTATCCATTATCCATCAAGTAAAAAAAAAAACATATCCATTCGGGTCGGATCAAGTCAGGTCAGGTCAACATCCATCAGGTTCGGATTAAATTGTCATCTCTATTCATTTGCAGTTTTTCATATGTTTTGTTTTTCATTTTGGTACTCATTCAATCAATTTTTTTGTTGTTTTTTTAATTTGACCATCATTCTTTTAATTTGTTTTTCCTTTTATTATAGCTATTTTTCAATTTAATTTAACCTTCCAATTGAAAAATTTTATCCCTTTAATTAATTTTTTTTCCACCCTAATTTTTTAGATCATTTTGTATAATTGATTTTTTTTTCCTTGTTTCATCTTTTAACATTTAATTTGTTGGAGATTCAACTCTGTACGATCTTATCATCTGGATTTTTTTGTTTTAGTATTGGTTTCGTGATTATCTTTAAAAAAAATTACATGGGTTTATTCCGATCTCATCACTTAGGTTACGCATTTCCATGCCTTTTTTCATCTATGATTTTTTTATACTTATAAAAATTAAATTTATTTTTTTAAAATAAAAATATTCATTTTAAAATAATATTATTGATGTGTTTGGGCTTGCATAATATGTTTTATGGTGTGAGTATATTCAGTCAATTTCATTTGTATTTATCTTTTAAGTTGTTGGTTTTTTAGGGTATGGGTTTATCTTTCATTAATTTAAATAAACAAGTTCAGTAAATATAAGTATATGAATGCCTCATTTTATGTGATTGAATATCTTGATACACATTTATCTCTTAATATTTTTAATTTGTTTATTGTTAATGATTTTTTTGTTTATTTTAAAAAATTGTTATCGATTTATTTAATTAAATATTTACATAAACTTTTTAATTTACATTAACTTGTATATCCAATATATTTTTTTAAAAAATAATTATAACCCGTGACGAAGCGAGTTACACTAATATATATATATATACATCGGTTGCATATGACACTAAAATTTAATATTATTATTCATAGGTTTTTGAGAAAATCAGTGTAGTTTATCTTAAAAGTGCATTAGTTGTTTCTTGAAATCAAAAGCTAGATTTTATTATTAGTTTAGATGATATATTCCAACAAAGGGACCTCTGCTATATTTTTCAATGATTAAGAAATGCATGTAATATATATTCCAATGAAACACGTGTAACTTATTGGAAGCAAACCTCTACAAACCCAAATTTAAGGCCATTAACTCCACATAAAACTCATCTATCTCGTGCTCAGCTAAGAAAAGAATTTTTTTTTTTTTTTTATGCTCGGTCAAAAAAAAGGATCCTACCTCTCTTGACCTCCGATAAAGGAATGACTAACCATCTCTTGAGCTCTGCAAAATATATATATATATATATATATATATATATATATATATATATTATTTTTGGACAAATTTATATTTTAATTTTTATATAATCATTAAATATATATATAAAAGTACTTCAAAAATTCATATATTTTCATTGATATTAATATTATAAAAAGATTAGTGTGTAAAAGTTTTTTAAGGGTTCACTATATTTTCATCCACATTAATACATGTCTGAGATATTTTCTATTAACATTAATACATATATAAAAGGTATTTTTTCTCATTAATATATATGTTAGTGATATTTTTCATCAACACTAATACATATATTAGAAATATATTTTTTTAATACTATCAAGATAATATTACATTTTTGTTCCTCCTCTTCATTAAAATACTCATGAGTTATAAATAGACCATGAATTTTTTTAAATATAAGATTTGAAATTTTTATTCTTTACTGCATATTTATTTCTAGAGTATTTCTTTGTAATATTATTATATTTTCTCTAAAAAAATCACTGGTATAATCACTAGAGAATCCTCAAATTCATTAAAAGAACCATTTTGAAGATAACAAGCGTTCGTCTCTAGTCATCTTAGCTAAAGAAAATAAATTAGATTTTAAAAATTAAAAGATTAACTAATTATTCAATATATTATCCTTGTCCAGAGCTCTTTAAATTTTTTAAAACATTATCACCAATAAAATTATTTTTTTAAAAATTAGCACTGGATGGACGAAGGTAGTTATTGAATTCAGTACCTCATCCTTGATTTTATTTTGCAAGAGTAATGTCTAATGATCCACAAGGTCATCTTGTGTTATTATTAAAAAAAAAGAAAAGTACGCAATTAATATTTATTTCTCTCAAAACATATTCGCTGCAAATTTAGCCATGGACAAAATTTCCTACTCTATTTTCCGTAACTTTCTTTAATCTATTTTTTTAATATTTTTAAATATGGATTATATTATCCTTTTCTTCTTCTTCTTCTTCTTATTTTTTAAAAAAACCTTTACTCTTTCATTATAAATTTAGGTACTATTTAACATTATAGTCCAACCATGCTTTAAATAGAAAAGGATTTTATTTAGCTTGAAATTAGTTTTTTTTTATATTTTTAGATCATTTTGATGTGTTGATATTAATAATATTTTTTAAAAAAATTAAATATTATTTTAATATAATTTCAAGTTAAAAACATTTTAAAAATTAACTTTCACCATACCATTAAACAATCACGATTAAATCACTTATCTATACTGTAGAATGATATCAAATAATTGTACCAATTAAACTATTATATGCCAGCACAAGGTTCATTTTGAATGATATAATTACCAAATCTATTGCTTGAATTTGCATGGTTAATTGCAAGTCCCTACACCTAGAACAGTTTCTGTGTGCCTAAGAATTTTAACCATCATATTGAGTCTTAGGTGATCTCCTTGGCTCACTCTTTTCCACTAAATGAAGTTAATCATTCAATCCAATTTAAACTACGTTGGCCCAAGTACAGCGACGACATAATTCGTTTTGAAGTTAAAAGAAATACAATCTGATCATGGCCATGGCCTGGATTGAGAAACAAAAGGAAGAGAAATATTATGATAGCAATAGAATTACGACCCCCAAAAGAGCTCATTTTTAACTATGAAAAACTCAAGAAAGCAACGAGGACTGTTGTGTTCAATTGAAGGGATCATATACAGCAACATAATAGGTGGATGGTTTGGAATTTGAGAAATGGTGGGTAGATCATAGATGTGTGGGGTTGGTGGAAGTATACAGACACACAAACACATGTATATATATATATATATATATATAGTTATAAGGTGAAAAGGGCTAAAAGTAATGACAAGGGAGAAAGCTGAGAAGCTTTTTTTTTTTTTTTTTCTATGCAAAAAGTTAATAGGGCCTCTCTCGTCAATCATAATGATATCTTCACCGTCGTTTCAGAGTGAGAGATTGGCACCTAAGATTCATCATCATTGCTCCTGATATTTC